>Ga0137433_1000142_pt1 | contig 40524 bp, 63 predicted proteins | sample EasRivERMZT840_2_FD_102335 | JGI IMG/M metagenome (GOLD analysis project Ga0137433, IMG submission 102335) | Soil microbial communities from meander-bound floodplain in the East River, Colorado, USA - East River MetaG ERMZT840_2 | ecosystem: Environmental > Terrestrial > Soil > Floodplain ...
GCGCTTCTTGACCGACGCCCGGATGACATCGACGGCGCGCTCAAGCCACTGCTCGCGGGTGATCTGCTTCTTCATTCTCAATCTCCTTGTTTACACGCTGATTGCGTGCCACGATTGTAGCCCGGGGTTTTAACGTCGTGCAAGCCTTTTTATGTGACTTTCGGCATTCTTGATGCCGCGCCAGTCCGACGGCGTCCAGGGGATCGTGTAGCGGGCGCCACCGGCCAGGATCAGGATCGGGTGCTTGGCGCCCCTGACGACGTCGGTGATGAGGCCCTGGGCCCGTAGACGCTTGACCATCTGGCTGAAGTCCTTGGCGCTCATTTGCAATTCTCCGTAACGAAACTCGACTGCGGGGAGGCCTGGGCCATCCGACGTTGAGCGGCCTTGATGGCCTCCAGCGAGGCCCGCGTCCATTCGTCGGATCGGCGCTCGTGGAAGTCGTTCAGGGCCTTCTGGAGCCGGGCGTGGGCCTCGGCGGCGGCTTGCAGGTCGGTGGCCTTGCTCACTTGACCCGCCTCTTGGCCTTGTCGGCCTTCTTGATCCGACGCTCGGCGTTTACACGGTTCTTGACGGTCTGGTAGTACAGGCTGACGACATCGACCACCTCGACCTGTCGGCGCCCCTTGGCGCGTAGCTCGATCAAGCTGCCGGTGATCGTGACGACGACGGCCCGCAGGCCCTGGTCACGCACGTAGGCCGACGTCAGCCGGGTGACTGGCTTGGTGCTCGGGGTCACGGCCATGCCCTCCTGGAGGTGTAGTTGTGGAAGGCCAGGGCCCACCCGCTGTAGCCCGTGAGGGCCATCAGCGGGTGCGCCAGGGCGTCGTGGATGAAGGCCCAGTGCCAACGCTCGGGGCCGTTGGCGCAGGCGATGCGTGGGTCGGTTCTCATTGCTTCCACCTCTCCTGCTCGGCGATCCACTTGCTGCGCTCGGCCTTCGCCAGGGCGTCGGCCCGGTCCACGGCGTCCTTGGCGCCGCTGCACCAGCCCCAGGTGAACAGCAGGGCGCCGACGATGGCGCCGACTGCCGCTCCGATCAGCACGGCGGTGCTCATGCGCGCCTCTCGTTGTAGGCCACCATGTAGGCGGCGTAGAGGTGCTCGTACCTGCCGAAAAGTTCCGGCAGGCCAGCGCGCAGCTTGGCCTTGTTGATGCTGTCGGCCCGGGTGTAGGCGGTGGCGATGGCCTGGGCGAAGCTGCCGCCCGTGCGGTACATCATGTCGATGTCGCTGTCGTACAGCGGGCAGCGAAGGGTCTTGTTGGTCACGGCAGTGGCTTCCTCATGTTGTGCATCAGTTCGGCCACGCGCTTGGCGCAGCGGTCAGTGGCGTCCACGGCGCCCCGGATGTAGCCCACGCCGAAGCTGATGACGCAGCCGACGGCGAGCAGGACGATCCACCAGAGTTCAGTCATGGCTGGCCTTCCCAGGGGGCCGGGCCCGCCGTCCTGAAGTCGAACGTCAGCGGGTGGACGTCGCCCATGCCGCTGGCATTCATCGACTGGAAAAGTGCGATGTAAGTGCTCGTTGACATCCCGGCCACGAAGTCGGGGAAGCGCCGGGCCGGGCCCCACTTCGGGTCGCGCAGGTTCCTCATGCGCTGGCGGGTGCGCTCCTTGAGCTTGCGAAGGGCCGTGGATGGGTCTGCCAGGGCCGTGGCGACCCTCTGGCGCTCGTTGGCTACCTCGGCTACCTCCTTGGCGATTTCGCGCCTCCTGGCGCGTTCTACGGCGTCGGCGGCGCGGGTCATTGCCGCACCCCCGTGGGCGGGTTCCGCAGGCCCACGATGAAGTTGCCCTGGGCGTCGCCACCCTCCATCACCTGGAGCCCGACGACGGCGTCCAGGTCGGCCTGGGTGATCGTGGCCGACTGGCCCCCGTTGCGAAGCAGCAACACGGCGATGATGATGCGGCAGAAGCGGGCGTCGAGCAGGGCCCTGCCGGGCTCGGGCTGGATGCTGCCCTTGAAGGCGGGAAGGACGGGGATCATGCGTCGGTCCCCATCGTGGCGATGGCGGCGGCGCGGCCCACGGCGTCGGTCATCTTCCTGGCGAGCGCGTCGGCCCGTTGCAGCCGGGCAATCTCGCGCACGGCGCAGTCGATGCCGGTGCCCGGGCCTTGCAGGAAGTCGGGGTTGCCGATGAGCAGGGCGTCGGTCACGGCGTGCCATGCACGCTCGCAGGCCTTGAGGTTCTCCAGCACGGGGCTGGCGATGGTGACGATGACAGGCATCTCAGTGCCCTCCCTTGTCGGACAGGTCGATGGCCGGGCCGGTGTTCATGTGCAGGCTGTCGGCGAGGTGGTGGATCAGGCCGTGCAGATCGTCGCGGCGAGTCAGGTTGGAGGCCAGCCGGATGACGTCGTGGCCCTGCTCGTGCTTGGGCAGGACGACGGCGATCAGGTAGATGGCGCCCGTGATGCCCTGGGCTGTCAGGACGTCGGTGAGGGCCTTGGCCCCGGCCTTGAGGGCCGCGTTGGCCTCCTGGCCGGGGCCGTGGTCTTCGCCCTCGGCGATGCGTTGCTCTTGCGGTTTGTTCACTGCGATGCTCCTTGGAAGATGGGCTGGTAGCCCGTGGTGGTGAAACTCTTGCAGAGGGTGGCGGCGATCACGCTGGCGTGATCCTTGGCGCCCAGGGCGTAGAAGGCGTCCCTGTAGGCGCCGTCCTGGTGCCTGTCGGACAGGTACAGCCAGCCGATGCCCCTGCGGCATTCGACGGCCATCACGTACACGAGGCGCTGCTCGGTGGTCAGCGACACGGCGGCGTGCGGGGTGGCGGTGACCGGGCCCACGAGGGCCCAGGCCACCGCCAGGGTGGCGGCGGGGGTCATGCTCAGAACCTCTCGGCACAGACGGGGCCGATGCCGCGCTCGATGCTCTCGGGGTCGGTCAGGTCACGCGAGCAGACCGCGCAGCGCCCGCTGGCCTTGCCGTGCAGGACGGCGGCGGCTTCGGGGTCAGCCTCGATCTTCAGCAGTTCGGCCACGACGTTGGCACCGTTGGTGCCAGCCGGGATGCGGTGCTTGAAGATGTGCAGCACGCCGTTCTCGATCTTGCCGATCACGCCGCTATGCAGGTCGTACTTGACCCAGCACAGGCTGTCCTGGTTCTTGCGGGCGATGGTGATCTGGCCGATGGTGAGCTTGCTCAGGCGCTGCATCAGGTCGAACAGCTTGGGCAGCACGACGGCGGCAGGAGCCTGGGGCTTCGCAGCGGCGGGGGCCTCGGCCTGGGGCTTGCTCCATTCGACCAGTTGCTTGGCGTAGCCAGCCTGCTTGTCGCTGGCGAAGCTGCCGTAGTGGGCCAGCTTGGAGGCCAAGTCCTTGCAGGTCAGCATGTTGTTGGTCTGGCCGCGCAGTTCAAATCGGCTCGCCGCGTCGCGCAGGGACTGCACCATGTCGGCCGTCTCGCGCTGGGCGGCGACGGCCTTGGCTAGAACGTCATCGACGGCGCCGTGGGCGCGGGCGGCGGTGCGGTCTATGCCGGGCACGGCCAGGGCGGGCATGGTGAAGGGGAAGTTGGCGGGGTTGAAGGACATCAGAATCTCCGGTGTGTTGAACGAACGATGCGATTGTAGCCCGGGGCTTGGAAGGCTGTCAAGTGGGCCATTCGCCGGTCCCAAGCCAATGCATGGCACAGGCCAGGGTGTTGATGGCCTTGACAATGGCGATGGGCACCATGAACAGGGCGCCGATGCCTACGCCTCCCAGGGCCAGCCAGCCCAGGGCTGACAGGATCGAGCCCGCGTCGATGACGATGGTCATGCTGTCACCTGGACCCGGTACGTGGCGAGGTGGTTGCCCTGGAATGACCAGTCGCTGCCGGGGGCGAAGTAGCCGGGCACGGTGCCGGTCAGGCACACGCCCCTGGCGACGACGCAGGCCGATGGGCCTATGCCCGCCTGGGGCCAGTAGCCCTCGGGCCGGTGGGTCTGGGACTCGACGGGGTCGGAGACGATCAGGAAGACGCCGCCGTGATGGTGGACAAGATCGCCGGGGCGCAGGGCGTGCGGGGTCTTGGGGGTGGTCAGCATTGCAATTCTCCGTAACGAAATGGGGATGGATTGGAGCCTGGGGGTCGGTGGCTACCGGGGGATCGCGGCGGCGTGGAAGACGTCCTGGTCGGCCAGCACGACGCCGTGCGTGGGGCCGTACATGCCCTCCAGGCCGTTCACCGGGGGCGTGACGACACGGGTGCCGTCGGTGGGCTTGGGCTGGCCCTCGATGACGACGGTATCGACCTGGATGCGGTACTGGAAGTCGTTGACGGCCAGGACGCGGCCCTCGATGTAGCAATCGACGCGGGTGGGGAAGTCGTAGCTGCGGACGCGGGCGCCGACGGGGTAGTTGCGGTTCATGGTGGTGTGTTCCTCGGGGTTGGTGGTTGGCGTGTAAACGATGGTCAGCCCATCAGGGTCTTGGTCAGGGTCAGGGAGATGCGGGGGTCGGCGTCGTTCTGCTCGACCCAGGCCTGCCCGATGGCCTTGGCTTGGCGGGCCGACTCGCAGACGTAGTTGTCAACGTAGGCACCGTCGCGGTACAGGGTGACGCCGTGGTTGCGGGTGGTCTTGCCGAAGTAGTTGACGAAGGGGGCGCTGGCGGTGGTGACGAAGGTGAGGGCCATGGTGGGTTCCTTGGGGGTGATCAGGCGAGGGAGAAGGAATCGAGGGAGTCGTCGCGCTCGGCGGGGGCTTCGCGCTTGCCGCTGGTGGCGCGCATGTCCTTGATGGCCCAGCCGCCGATGCCGGTGGACATCCAGTTGCGGTTCGCCAGGGCGAAGCGGATCAGGTTGTTGACGACATGCGTCTCGTCGGTGTCGAAGTCGGCGGCGAGCTTGGCGATGGTGGCAGCGGCCTTGCCGTCCAGGCGCAGGGTCTTGAGCTTGTTGGCGGCGCGGAAGGCGCGCTGGCGGGCGGCTGCGTCGGCGTGCTTGGCGGGGCGGCCCTTCTTGGCGGGGGCGGCGACTGCGGCAGTGTCGAGCAGGGCGGGGGCGGTGTTCATTTGCAGTACCTTGTTTGTTGATCCGTCGCACGTAGTGTAGCCCGGATGTTCAAGGCGGCGCAAGCACTATTTCACAAATAAGTGGGTGGTATACTGATGGCCCACAAATTGACTGGAGCCTACCGTGAAATTGACCCCGAATCTGGACACGAACCTGTCCAACATGCGTAAGCAGGAAGCGGCGCTGGCCGACGTCATCAAGACGGCCCAGGCCTCACACCGGGTGCTGGTCGAGGCCATCAAGGCCCGGGTGGCCTCGCAGGCCAAGACTAGCGAACGGGCGGCGCGCATCAAGAAGTACCCACCGTACTGCGTCACGGTGGCGAGCAGGCAGGCCTACGACAGGCAGCTTGCCCACGGCCTGAAGCTGGCGAAAAAACGCCCCGTTTGAGAGGGGGTCTATGTAGGTCTGCGGTCCTCTTGTCTTGTTCGTAGGGCCCTCTATAGGGACATAAGGACATTAAATATATATAGATCGCATGTGCGCGAGCGCCCGCGCACGCGAGCCCGTCGTCGTCCAGCGCTCGACGGCGTGGCCCGCAGAGGGCTACACTGCGGCATGCCGAAAGTCCTTGACAAGGCCAGCAAAGTGCTGGTGCCTGCTGTTGAAACGCCCAGGCGCAAGCCTCCCAACGCGGGCAAGGGGCGGGTCAAGGGCGTGCCCAACAAGGTCACGCAGGAGTTCCGCGTCACGGTGCAGCGCCTGCTCGATGACAACCGCGAGAACGTCGCCCTGTGGCTGCGGCAGGTCGCAGAGGGCACGCCCGACAAGCTCAACGCCAAGGGCCAAGTGATCATGGCGGGCAGGCCCGCTGACCCCGCTGGTGCGCTCACGCGCCTGGGGCACCTCGCTGACTTCGCAGCGCCCAAGCTGTCCCGCCAGGAGCAGGTCGGCGAGGGTGGCGGGCCATTGACCGTGGTGATCCGCAAGGAGGCCTGAGATGGGCGCGACATGGCCGGAAGGCCTCCACCCCAGGGCCAGCAGCCCCGGCAGTTTCGTTACGGGGAATTACGTCCAGTTCCTGCCCGATGCCTTCATCAGGGGCTTCCGGCAGGGCCTGCGCCCCCATCGGCTGGCCGACTGCCGCATCCTGGGCGCCAGCGACAGCGACAGCGTCGTGGTGCGCCTGGGTGAGGCCCGCGTGGCCGTCAGTGGCCTGGACCTGCTCCAGGCCACTGACCTGGAGGCCCTGGGCACGGCCAAGGCCCGCGAACTGGTGGCGGGGCACAAGGGCATCGAGGGGATCGACCAGTGACCTGCGCCGTTGACCCTGCCTGGATGCTGTGGGTCATCGCAGCGAGCCCGCTGATCGCCGCTGCGGTCATCACGGCAGTGGAGGCCTGGGCGTGATCTGGCTGGCCTTCATCGGCGGCATCGCAGTGGGCGCGCTCGCGGCCTACGTGATCGAGCGCGTCATCGAGTACCGCATGTGGTACGGGCCATGACAAGTCTGCGCCGCCGTCGCAACAGCACGCGCCGCCGCGTGTTCAACATCTCTCGCACCATCAGCGAGGTGCTCCGTAAGCACGCGCCGCGCATCGCGGCCAACGTCACGCGGGACAATGCGCTGCTGTCGAGGTTGATGGGGCGGCTGGCGTGATCTGCATCGTCGCCATCGGCATCGTCGTCATCACGGCCACCGTGGCCGTGGCGAGCTACCTGCTGGCGTGCAGGGTCGAGGAGCGCTGGCTGTCGTGGCACGAGTATTGGGGCGACTGAGCGTGTAAACGATGAGCGAACTGATCCTGCCCAACGGGTTCACGCCCAGGCCACCGCAGCGCAGCCTGATGCGCTACTTCGATCACGGTGGCCTGCGTGCCGCCGCGTGCTGGCCGCGCCGCTACGGCAAAGACCTGACGATGGTGCATCAGACGGTCAAGATGATGTTTGAACGTCCAGGCATGTACTTCCACATGCTCCCGAATCACAAGCAGGCCAGGAAGGTGATATGGGACGGCTTCGACAACACCGGCCACAAGATTCTCGACACTGCGATGCCCTCCGCGATCCGGCAGGACACGAACAAGACCGAGATGAAGATCACGCTACGCAACGGCGCGATCTGGCAGTTGGTGGGCAGCGACTACTACGACAGCATCGTCGGCGCGAACCCCTTCGGCCTGACGATGAGCGAGGCAGCGCTCAGTGACCCACGTGCGTGGCAGATATTCCGTCCGATCCTGGCAGGCAACGGCGGCTGGGCGGCATTCATCAGCACACCCCGGGGCTACAACCACTTCTACGACCTGATCAAGCTGGCGAAGGCCAACCCTGCGTGGTTCCATTCGCACCTGGGCGTCAAGGACACGAAGCACATCGCGCAGAGCGTCCTGGATGACGAGCGCGCCGAGATGCCCGATGAGTTGTACCGGCAGGAGTACGACTGCGACTTCAGCGCGGCCAACGTCGGCGCGATCTTCGGGCGCTACATCGAGCAGGCCGAGAAGCAGGGCCGCATCTGCCACATCGACCCACCAGGGCCCAACGACGAGGTGTGGGTGACGTCGGACATCGGCTACCGCGACAAGGCCGCGTGGGTTTGGTGGAAGCGCATGCGCGGCGGGTTTGAAGTCTTCCACTACGACGACGGCAGCGGCATGGACGCCGAGGAATGGATCGAGCGCCTGTCCAAGCAGCCGCCCGCCAACGTCCTGGTGCTGCCGCACGACGCCCGCGCCAGGACGTTCGCCAGCAAGCGCACCGCCGTCGAGACGTTCCTCGCCAACCCGCCGTGGAAGGGCTGCGAGGTGCGTGTAAACGAGCAGCGCAAGAAGGCCGACAGCATCAACGCCGGGCGCGTCATGCTGCGCCGCGCCCGCATCAGTGACGCCCCGGTCTGCGAGCCCTTCCTGATGGCGATGCGGGCCTACGCCTACAAGTACGACGACGAGACGAAGACCTTCAGCAGCGAGCCCGAGCACGACTGGTCGAGCCACGGCGCCGACGCCTACATGGAAGGCGCCGCCCGCCTGATGGTGCTCGACCCGCCGCCCGAGCCGAAGACCATAATCGTGCCGCCCATTGACCGCAGCTTCACCCTCGACCAGTTGTGGGCGACTGTCGGGCCCCGGCCCAACGAAGGGAGACTCTGATGCCCCGCAAGACAACTACCAGTGACGAAAAGGGCTACGGGACCGACCCCGACCCCAGCAACGCCAAGGACATCAACGAGCCTGTGAAGCCCGGGGATCAGTCCAAGGTGCCCAAGGAGGCCAAGGGCAAGTCGCCTGCCGAGATGGCGAAGCGCTGGGAGACTGAACTGCAAGCGGCGAAGAAGGAGTTGACCAAGTTCCATTCGCTGGGGCGCAGGCTGGTGCAGAAGTACCTCGATGAGCGCGACGCGAGCGCGATGGACGGCGGCGCCGACAGCAAGTTCAACCTGTTCTGGTCGAACATCGAGGTGCTCAAGGCCAGCCTGTACGCCAAGCCGCCCAACGTGGACGTCAGCAACAGCTACAAGGACAGCGAAGACGACGTCAGCCGCGTGGGCTGCAACATCCTCCAGCGCATGCTCAATCACGACGTCGAAGACGGCGACGAATCGACATACCCCGAGGTGACCAAGCAGGCCGTCGGCGACTTCCTGGTGGTGGGCCTGGGGCAGGTCTGGTACCGCTACGAGGTGGAGACGAAGGAAGCCGAGACGGAGGCGGTCACCGACCAGCAGACCGGGGCTGTACTGGCCGAGCCCATCAAGTACGAGGCCATCACGGGCGAGGATGCCCCCGCCGACTACGTCTACTGGGAGGACTTCTGGTGGTCGCCTGCGCGGGTCTGGCAGGACGTCCGCTGGGTTGCGCGCCGGGTCTTCATGAACCGCGAGGAACTGGTCGCCCGCTTCGGCAAGAAGATCGGCAAGCTGATCCCGGTGAGCAAGAGCAAGACCAAGAACGACGGCGTGGGCCCGCAGAACGACCCGTGGGAGAAGGCGGCGGTTTTCGAGATTTGGGACAAGACCACGCAATGCGCGTACTGGCATGTCCTGGGCTACGACGTCATCTGCGACTACAAGCCCGACCCGCTTGGGCTCCGGGGCTTCTTCCCGTGCCCGGCGCCGCTGATGGCGAACACGGCGACGTCGCGCTTCATGCCCCGGGCCGACTACCTGCTCGCGCAGGATCAGTACCAGCAGATCGATGAAATCACGACGCGCCTGAAGTACCTGATCAAGGCCTGCAAGGTGATCGGCGTCTACGACAAGAATTCGACGCCCGTCGGGCGCGTGTTCATTGAGGGCATGGAGAACCAGATGATCCCGGTGGACAACTGGGCCGCGTTCGCCGAGAAGGGCGGGCTGAAGGGCCAGATGGACTTCGTGCCCATCGAGGTGATCGCGTCGGTGATCGGGCAGTTGACGCAGCAGCGCGAGGCCATCAAGGCCAACCTCTACGAGGTGCTGGGCATCGGCGACATCATGCGCGGCATGACCGACCCGGACGAGACGCTGGGCGCGCAGCAACTGAAGGCCCAGTTCGGCGGCAACAGGCTCCAGTTTAAACAGCAGGCTATCGGCACCTGGATCGCGCAGGGCCAGCGCATCAGGTCGCAGATCATCTGCGACAAGTTCCAGCCGCAGACCATCGTGGAGCGCAGCAACATCGAGCATTCGCCCGACGCGCCGCTGGCGCAGCAGGCCATCGCCTTCCTGAAGGAGCCGGGCAACAGCAAGTTCTACCGCATCACCATCGAGGCAGAGTCGATGGCGATGGTGGACTGGGCCCAGGAGCGCGACAGCCGCTCGCAGTTCATGACCGCCGTCGGCACCTTCATCACGGCGGTCACGCCGCTGATCGAGAGCAAGCCCGAGGCTGGCCCCGTCGTGCTCCAGATGATGAAGTGGGGCCTGGGCGGCTTCCGCATCTCCAAGGAAATCGAGACGGTGCTCGATCAGGCCATCGCCGCCGCGCAGCAGCCCGACAAGCCGCCCGAGCCCGACCCCGTCGAGGAGGCCACGGTGCGCGAGAAGGACAGCAACGTGGACAAGAACAAGACCCAGGCTGTCAAGAACCTCGCCGAGGCCCGTGTCAAGGGCGCCGAGGCCATGCTGGCCGTCGAAGGCGGCATGGGCCCCGGCGGCATGCCGATGCAGCCCGGCCCCAACGTAGCACCATTGCAACCCGCATCGGGACCACCGATGCAATGACCCAAGGAGAGACGACATGACCAAGAAGCAGACCCAGGCTGACGCCGACTACGAAGCCGAGCAAGCCGCCGAAGCCGCCGCCGAGAAGAAGTACCCCACCGACCAGGACGGCAACGAGACGCTCAACGTCGCCGCCGCCGACGTCGTGGAGGAGTACGACGAGGAGGTGCCTGCGCGCTTCACCAACGGCGGCGCGTCAGCCGCCGAATTCGACGCCTGGAAGGCCGAGCACTGCGTCAAGCCGGGCTACAAGAAGGAGCCCGAGGGTGGCTACTCCAACCCGGCCCCGGAGTCCTGACATGGGCCTGCGCCCGATGTCCGAGGTGGTGCTGTTGCCCGGGGGTGTTTGGTGCCCAACGTGCGGCCATTCGCTGCATCAGGTCGCGCCGCACACCACCCCGGGCGGGGCGCCACCCGTTGCGCTCACGCTCAAGTGTCTCAACAGCCGCTGCGCCGAGCTTGGCGTGCTCAAGCTGTTGCCGCTTGAGCGTGTAAACGTCGAGGTGCTCGACGCGCCGCCCGACGACGGGTCATAGGAGACGATCATGGCGAGCATGGCTGAGTTGCTGCGCGAGGTGGGTGGGCAGGCCGACGCCACCGGCCAGTTGCTCAAGGGCATGGCCGTCCAGCCCGTCGCGGGCTTGGCGGGGGCCAGCCGGGGCATCGTTGACCTGCTGCGCGGCAAGGGCCCCGAGGCGGCGGCGTCGGGCGGCGCCGATACGGTTCGCGCCGTCGAGGACTGGGCCGGTGGCCCGAGCACGCAGCGCGGCGCCGAGCGCTTGCAGGGCCTGGGCCAGACCATCGGCAAGGGCATCGACTGGGCCCGCGAGCGCGTGCCCGGCGTGGCCCAGGGCGAGGCGGGCTGGGACCAGTTCGCCGAGAGCAACCCGATGATGGCGGCGGGCGCCCTGGGGCTGCTGGAGGTGCCGACGCGGGGCGCTGGCAGCGCCGCCAGGACGGGCGCCGAGCAGGCCATCAAGCAAGCCAAGGGCGTCGTGCCCACGGTGATGCGGCCCAAGCGCGAGGCGATGTTCCCCGGGGTTTACAAGGCCCCCGATGAGCTTGTCGCGGGCGCGAAGGTGGCGCCGGAAGACCCGGCCATGCAGCAGTTGTTCGGCGTGAACCGCTCCGACTTGTTCGACATCTCGCAGCAGGGGCGCCGCGCAGGCAACATGACCGAGCGGCCCTTCGCCGCAGCCCCGGGCGCCAAGGGCGCCGCGCATGCGGGCGAGGTGATGAACCCGCGCAACAACCAGCGCCTGCTCGACATCATCAGCGAGGCGCGCAAGCGGCCCGACCTGTTTGAGGGCATGGCCTCCTGGTACACGATGGACCCGCTATACAAACGGTTTGAGGAGTTGTACGGGCCCGAGCAGGCCGTGGCCGAGTACAAGCGCTTCAACACCCTGACGGGCATGGCGAGTCCTGGCAGCGAGGTGCTGACCGAGATGAACCGTGGCACCGCCGCCAACTGGCTCGACAAGGCCGGGCGCTTCGATGACTTCGTGACCCACGGCGGCGGCATGACCGGCAACCGGCCCGACGACATGGCGAAGGTCATGGGCCACGCCTACCACAAGACCGCCCAGGCGGGCCCGATGGCGAAGTACCTGCGCGGCGGCGGCGAGCTTGACATGGGCAGCGCCAAAGTCCCGAGCTACATCCACGCCAGCGGCGTGCCCGAGACGGGCTTCCAGACGCAGTGGCCTGTCGGTGACGCGCACTGGTCGAGGCTGGTGGGCCTGCCCGACGTACGCGGCAAGGCCGGTGGCACCACGCCCATCTCGGCGGGCGCCAGCGCGAGCGTGCCCGAGATGGTATCGCTGGGCCCGTGGTGGAAGGACAAGATCGCCCGCGAGGCGGGGCTTGAGGCGGTGCCCGCCCAGGCCGTGGTGTGGGGCGCGGGCTCCAACGCCACGGGCGTGACGTCGCCCATCGGCGCGCCCAAGCTGGAGTTGCTGGCGCAGCGCATCATGGACACTTCACGGCGTTTAAACGTGTCGCCTGAGACGGCCCGCGACATGGTGATCATGGGCAAGACCCACGCGGGCGCTGCCACCCCCGAGATGCTGGCCGCGCTCGCGGCTGGGACTGGCGGCACCGCCGCCACCATTGCCGCCCTGCGCGAGGAGAAGAAGTAGTGCCCACCTACAACTGGAAATGCCAAGCCTGCGGGCGCGAGGAGGAGACGGTGCGCTCGATCCGCGAGCACATCGACAACCCCCTGCCGCACTTCTGCTGCCAGCAGCAGATGGACCGCTACTTCCCGCCCGTGCGCTTCAGGGCCATCGACAACCCGCTGTCGGGGGATCGGTCCTACGACGGCCTGCGGACCCTGGACGGCGTTGACATCTCAAGCCGCAGCAAGCACCGCGAGTACATGAAGCGCCACGGCCTGACCACCGCCGACGACTACACCGAATCCTGGGCCAAGGCCGAAGCCGCCCGCGATCTGTACCGGCAAGGCAAGGCCGGTGGAGCAATTACCCGTAACGATATTGCCGAAACCATCGCCCGCATGACGGGCACATAAGGAGAAATTCATGGGCCCCGAAGACGACCTGCGCGGCGACATCGAGTCGGCGCTGAGTACCGCTGAAGATAGTCCCGGCGACAGCGTCGGCACCCCCGACAGCGGCGACGGCGGCACGCCAGCGCCCGAGACGCCGCCCGAGGGCACGCCGCCTGCCGATCCCAAGCCCGAGGGCAGCGCCCCGGTGCGCGACTCGATGGGCCGCTTCCTGCCGAAGGCCGAAAAGGCCCCAGGAGGCGCCGCAGCGGCTCCAGGCACCCCAGGTGCCACCGCGCCCGTGATCGGGGCGCCAGCGGCCCCGCAGGCCCCTTCCCAGGCCATCCAGCCGCCCTATGGCTGGAGCTTCGGCGCCAAGGAGGCCTGGGCCCAGGTTCCTGTTGCAGCGCAGCAGGAGATTGCCCGGCGCGAGACGCAGATGCAGCAGTGGGCCCAGGACACGGCCCCGGCGCGCCAGCTTGGCGAGCGCTTCCATCAGGCCGTGCAGCCCTTCATGCCCGCGATCCAGGCCGAGGGGGTTGACCCGTTGACGGCGGTCACCAACCTGATGCAGTTCGCCACCCGCATGAGGATGGGCACGCCCAACGAGAAGGCGCAGACCCTGGCGACGATCATCAAGACCTACGGCGTGGACATCCAGTCCCTCGACAACGCCCTGGTGGGCCAGCCGCTGCCGCAGCAGCAGCAGGGCACCGATCCCCAGTACGTGCAGCAGGCCGTGCAGCAGGCCCTGGCGCCGCTGTACCAAGCCGCGCAGCAGCGCCACCAGCAGGTGCAGCAGCAGGCCGAGACGGCCACGCGCAGCGAGCTTGAGCAGTTCGCCGCAGACCCGAAGAATAAGTATTTCCCCGACCTGCGGGTGGCGATGGCCGACATGATCGAGGTGGCCCAGCGCCAGGGCTTCGACATGAGTCTGGCCGACGCCTACGAGCGGGCGGCATTCTTGCACCCCGAAATCTCCAAGGTTATGATCGCCCAGCGACAGGGGGCGAGCGCTCACCAACTGACGGCAGCGGCCCAGCGCGCACGCGCAGCCGCAGTCAGCGTGACCGGGTCGGCCCCCATCGGCAACCCGAATGTGGCTGAACCGACTTCGATCCGCGAGAGCATCGAAGCGGCCATCGAGGCGCATTCGCGGTACTGAGGCGTAGTAGCACCGCCGCGCCTGGGGCTCCACCGTCACTGACGGCCAGGACAGCCCCGGGCGGGGTAGGCCAGCGAAGCAGTCCTCAGGCGAGCATAGGCGCGTGTAAACGCAGGCTTAACTTCGTCTGGAGGCCCTCATGGCATTCCCCAACGTATCCGACATCGTCGCCACGACGATCCAGTCGCGCACCCGCAAGATCGCGGACAACGTGACCAAGAACAACGCGCTGTACATGCGTCTCGACCAGCGCGGCAACCGCAAGCCCTTCTCGGGCGGCAACGTGATCTACCAGGAACTGTCCTTCGCGCAGAACGCGAACGGTGGCTGGTACAGCGGGTACGACCTGCTGCCGGTGGCCGCGAGCGACGTCATCTCGGCGGCTGAGTTCAACATCAAGCAACTCGCCTGCCCGGTGACCATGTCCGGTCTGGAGCAAATCCAGAACGCGGGCAAGGAGCAGATGATCGACCTGCTGGAAGGCCGCATCAACGTCTCCGAGGCGACGATGGCGAACCTGATGGCCGAGGGCATCTACGCCGACGGCACGACCTACGCAGGCAAGTCCCTGACGGGCCTGGGCGCTGCGATGCCCGCGCTGGCGCCAGCCTCGCAGGTCACCGCCTACGGCGGCATCGTGGGCTCGACATGGCTGTTCTGGACGTCGAAGTACACGCTGACGGCAGCGCAGACGGCGGCGAACATCCAGGGCTTCATGAACACGATGTGGGCCTCGCTGATCCGTGGCACCGACAGGCCCGACCTGATCGTGCAGGACAACGTAGCCTGGGGCGTGTACCTTGCGTCACTGCAAGCGCAGCAGCGCTTCACCTCGCCCGAGGTGGGCAACCTGGGCTTCCCGAGCGTGAAGTACATGGACGCCGACGTCGTGCTCGACGGCGGCATCGGTGGCTTCTGCCCGGCGAACACGACCTTCTTCCTGAACACGAAGTACATCTTCCTGCGCCCCCATAGCGCACGGGACATGGTGCCGTTGTCGCCCAACAAGCGCTACGCCGTGAACCAGGACGCCGAGGTGAGCATCCTGGCCTGGGCGGGGAATCTGACCTGCTCTGGACGTCAGTTCCAGGGCCGGTTGGTCGGAGCCTGATCAAGGGCATTCGGCGGGCGGCGTGTAAACGCCCCCGCCCCTTTTTCATTCAAGGAGCAACACCATGCCCGCAGGACTTCCCGGCAGCACGCTTGTCCAGAACCTCGCCAACCCGAGCCTGGGCAACTTCGTCATCTTCGATCTGCTCTCGGGCCCGAAGGGTTCGCCGAAGGATCGTGACGTTGACGTCCCTTACCTTGGCCTGCCCGCAGGCACGGGCTTCGCGGCCAGCGGCAACGCATCGACGGGTGGCCTGTCCACCGGCATCGGCTTCGGCTCGCCGCCGATCATCGGCCTGACGGCCCCCGACTCGATCAAGGCGGCGGGCTTCAGCGACGACTACACCCCAGGCATCACCAAGCCCGACGGCACGGCGTCGGCCAACAGCACGATCATGTACATCGGCGGCGGCAAGAGCGATGCCACGGGTGCCCCGGTGCCCTACACGGCGGGCTGGGGCATCGGCGGCGCGGGCCAGGGCGGCTCGCGTGACGCGGGCGCAGGACCGGCCTTCACGGGCTTCGTCATCAAGCTGGTGACGGCCACGGGCGCCGTGGTGACGGGCGGCGCCGTCGAGGCGGGCTACTCAAACCGTTCGGGCCTCGCGCTGGTGACGGGCCAGTCGGTGTTCGGTTCCTTCGGCACCGCAAGCGCGGCCCCGGCCTGATGGGCCTTGCCGCCACTGCGGCGCAGTGGCGGCATCACCGGAGAAGGTCATGGCCGTAGTCGATATTTTCGAGAAGCCTGGGGTTCCATTCAGCACGACGGAAGACGTCTACAGCACGACAGCCATCGGCGTTGCGCTGCCTACCGTTGAAACGGAGAGCGTCGTCAACCCGGCGATGGGCGGCGGCGCTTCGGCGCCGGTCCTGCCGCCAGTCGAGTTCAACGCCCTGGACCCCATCACGGCCCCGGAGCCTTTTGAGGGGTCGCCCTATAGCCTGAACATTGCGTCGCACTTCCAGAACGGCGCGCCGCAGATTTTCTACTCGATCTTCTCGGGCGCGCTGCCGCCCGGTCTGTCGCTGGGCTCTGGCACAGGCCGCGTCACGGGCACGCCGCTGGCGGGCGGTCCTGGCGGCGCAGTGGTCTTCCGGGCTACAGACTCTCGCGGCGCCAACGCCAACAGCAACTCGGTGGTGTTCGCGGCGACGGCTCCCGCAGGCAGCGGCACGGGCCTGCTCGATGCGTATGCCACCGGCATGTGGTCGGCGTGCTCGCTGCGCCGTCTTGCTGCGGGCTCTGGCCCGTGCCTGCGTATCCGCAGGGCCGACAACCTCACCGAAGCCGACATCCCGTTCGTGACGGGCGCAGGCGGCGCGGTCAACGCGGCCACGCTCAATGCCTTCGTTGCCGGTACGACGGGGCAGGTGGTTCGGCTCTACGACCAGACCGGGGCTGGTAACCACTTCGCGCCGACGGCAGTCGGGCAACTGGTGTGGAACGGGACGGGGCTTGTCACCATCGCTGGCGGCATGGAACTGCGTTCGGCCAACGCGCTGCCTGTCAGCGCAACGTTGACGGTCCTGGCTCGCGGCATCCTGGCCGCTACGAACAGCGGCAATGCAGGCAATGCGTTTCAGAGCGTGGGCTGGAACGATGCTGCCAACGGCATGATCAACACCGGCAGTTCGGCGAACACGACCCGTGTTGACATCGGCGGCGCGAGCGCGAGCGTCAAGGTGGGACTGTGGTCGCCGAGCTACGACATCTCGGCGCTGGTGCGAACCCGCATGACCGTCTTCAACTGCGGTCTGGTGGGCAACGCCGCCTGCGTCTACTACACCAACGGCGCGAATGCAGGGCTGACGCAGAACTACGCACCAGCGGGCACCTTGACCACGCTTGCTGGCGTGGTGCTGCGTCACACTGGCGGCGGCAACTCCCCCTACACGTTTGTCGATGACGTCGTGTGGACTACGGCGTTGTCAGCGGCCAACGCAGCGGCCATCCACACGATCCTGAGCGCCTGATCATGCTCATCGCAGGCGTACTCAAGTTCGATCCCGAGGGCCGGATCATCCTGTCGAGCGGTCCGGCTGTTGACTTCAATGGCGGCACGCCCATCGGTGCAGACGGGGGCTTGGCCGCTGCGGCGGGCTTCGACCCGGATGTGCATTTGGGCGGCATCGGCTACCTCGACGACGGCCAGATCACCGACAGCGACAACCCCCTGGTCGGGCCTACGGGCCCGGTCACCAACGGCCTGGGCCAGATTCGCATCAGCACTGGCCTGCCTGCGATGTGGTACGCGGGCCTGCCGCTGACCGCCGAGGGCTTCCTGGCTGTATCCCCGGGCGTCATCCCGCCGCCTGACCTGGGCGCATTCGATGATTCCTTCGACCCATCCTTCGACATCGGAGATTGACATGGCCCGCAAGACGATGCTCGCGCTCCTGGCCCAGGCCGACGCGACCCTGCCCGACAACATCACGCAGGACATCACCGCCGCCGACGTCCGCAACATGGTCAAGGACTTCATCGACACGGTCACGCCCGGCTACGGCATCCTGTCGTCAGATACGTTGACCCTTGTAGCCCTGGGCGTGGCGCCGCAGATCGTCACCTACGCCGACGTCCTGGCCGAGACTGCTGGCTACGTCGTGGACCCGGTGCTGGGCACCATCGAGCGGCTGGCGGGCGGCTTGCCGTCCACCGTGAACCGCATCTCATTCAACTGCGACCTTGCCGCGCCCGCTGGCGACGAGGTGGTCTTCAGCCTGTTCAGGGACGGCGTGGACATCCCTGGCGGCACGACGGTCAGCGGCCAGGGCCTGGGCAACTTCGTGCAGGCCGCATTCAGCGTCGGCACCACCGCCGAGGATGCGCTCGATCACACCTACACGATCAGGGCGAGCAAGGTCACGGGAGGCGCCGACAACGTCGAACTGGCGAACGTCCGCTTCTTCGTGGAGTACGTGCCGACCATCGGCATCTGAGCGTTTACACGGCGGGTTCAGTGGGATGGCCCGTCCGAGATTCCCCAACATCCCGCGTACAAGGAGAACCCTCATGTCCCTCGATGCCGCGCAGGTCGAAGCCCTGCAAACCGCTGTCCCAACCGACTGGACGAAGTTCGACCAGACCGTCGGCGCCGATGCCCGCAAGTTCGGCATGCAGGGCCCCGGAGGCCTGCCGCCCGGCATGGGCCCAGGCCACGACGACAACCTGCATGTGCGCTTCTACATGCGCCCGCGCATCGACCCCGAGCGCTCGACGCAGGAGAACCGCCCGATCTACAGGGACGTCCCTCACATCGAAATCATGATCCCCGGCGACAAGAACAACATCGTCACCGCCGAGGTGTGGGAGCAGCACATCAGGCGCTTCCCGACGCACTGGGCGCAGTTCCAGGCTGGCATCAAGGAGCAGATCGTCGGCACGCCGCTGAAGGTGGCGCCGTTCCTCACCGAGAGCCACATCGAGGAACTGGCCTACTTCAAGATTCGCACCATCGAGCAGTTGGCGAACCTCGCCGACAGCAACATGACCTGGATGGGTGCCCGCGAGATGTCCAACGCGGCCAAGAAGTACCTGCTGACGATCAACGGCAACGAGGCGCTGATGAAGCGCATTGAAACTCTGGAGTCCACGGCAGGCAACCGCATCAAGGAACTGGAGGAGCAACTGGCCGAGGCCCGTAGCGCTGCGATGGTCACGAGCAAGGACGACCCCGACCTGAATGAAGCCCCGCGCACCAAGGCGCCCCTGCGCCGTCGTTAACAGGAGCCGCGAGCATGCCCTACCAGATGACAGACTTCTCGACGCTGGCGAACGTCATCCAGACGGTGTGCTCGCTGCTGTCCCTGCCCAGCCCTGCGGACCCGGCAGGCAGCACCGACAGCAACGTCGGCCTGATGAAGACCGCCGCGAACATGGCGAGCCTGGAGATGCTCAATGCCTATGAATGGTCGCAACTGACCAAGATGGGCGAAATCATCGTTGAGACGGCGGTGCCGCCGAGCCCCGGCGAGGCCACCGAGACGGCCTTCCCGCTGCCCGAGGACTTCTACCGCTTCATCGACCAGACCCAGTGGAACGGGGCGATGCGCTTCCCCGCCGTGGGGCCCGTTGCACCCCAGGGCTGGATGACCTACATGGTCTTCCCGATCAGCGCCAACTTCACGCTGACATGGCAGATCAGGCAGCGCCAGATTTACTTCCTCAACGCGCCCGCGCCGCCCGGCCAGCCCTTCAGGTTCATGTACCTGTCGCGTGCGCTGGTGCGTGACGCCGACGACCCCACGCTGTACAAGAACGTCGCCAGCAAGAACGGCGACATCTTCCAGCTTGACGGCATCCTCATGTCGCTGCTCACGCGCATCAAGTGGCTTGAAGCCAAGGGCTTCGACAGCGCCGCAGCGGTGCGCGACTTCCTGCTGGCCTTCGACTCGCGCATCGGCGCCGAGAAGGGCGCCAACATCCTCAACATGGCCGGTGGCCGTCACGACTACCCGTACATCGGCATCGGCAACCTGCCCGAGGCCAGCCTGTACGGCATGCGGCAGAACTGATTACTGGTAACGAAATGGCCGTCGTCCTTCCCCCTGGCTGGGTCATCAATCCGCTGGTCGAGCACGTTCCTGACCCGAATTTCCCGGGCATCCTGGCCGGGCCCGGCTTCACGCGCCTGACCTACATCTGCACCGATCAGAACGGCCAGACCGTCTGCGCCAGCGGGGCCCTGGAGGACTGTGAAGCCCAGGCCTTGACGGCGGCGCAGTCGCGCACGCAGCAGCAACCCTACGACGAGGCCCTCTGATGCCCATCCAGGCCTACGCCCACCCCCGCCGCACGACGCCGCGCCGCAGCACGCAGACGCGCAACCACTTGGCCTTCGCCTACCCGGCGCCGCAGAAGGGGATCAATACCGCGCAGCCGCTGCCCGGTGGCGATCCGATGACGGCGATCCGGCTGGAGAACCTGATCCCTCGTGCCCTGGGGGTGCAACTGCGCCGGGGCTACCTGCGCTGGCAGTCCAACCTCGACGGCGAGGTGCGGTCCTTCCTGAAGTACCAAGCGCCCAACGGCACCGAGGAACTGTTCGCGGCCACCAGCGAGGGCAAGATTTACGACGTCACGCTGCCGCTGCCGTCGGTCACGGTCCCGGTGCCCGTGGCGACGGTGATCAATGGCGCGCCGCCCGGCGAATGGACGTCTCTCAACTTCGTGACCGGCGCGGGTGTGCATGTCCTGGTGGCCGTGAACCCTGGGGGTGGCTACTGGATTTACGACGGCGCCAACTTCATCCAGATCACGCTGGGCGCTGGCGCCAATCAGGTCAGCAACATCGACCCCGACACGTTCGTCTTCGTGACGGTCTTCAGGAATCGGCTCTGGTTCCTGACCGAGAACAGCGCGAGCGCGTGGTACCTGCCGCTGGGTGTGTACTTCGGGGCTGCTATCGAATTCCCCTTCGGCCCGATGCTGCCCAACGGCGGGGCCCTGGCGGCGCTGGTCAACTGGACGTACGACGGCAGCGGCGGCGATGGCGCGGGCACCAGCGGCGGCGGCACCATGAACAGCCAACTGGTGGTGATCAGCGAGCAGGGCGACGTCCTGGTCTACGGCCACGCCGACGCCGTCAACCCGACTCTGTTCCAGGGCGTCGAGGGCCGCTGGTACGTGGGCCGTGTGCCGGTGGGCAGGCGCTTCTTCAGCACCTACATGGCCGACGTCATCATCCTGTCCGAGCGCGGCATGTGCTTCATGTCGGAACTGATGCGCGGCCAGGGCTTCTTCACCAACGTCGGCAACGCCCAGGCGATCAACAGTTCGCTGGCGGGCGAAATCTCGCGCTCGCTGGACACGCGCTACTGGGAGGTGGTCTTCCTGCCCAGCCAGCAGATGGTGGTGATCAATCGCGCCGAAATCAACGTCGAGAATCTCCAGTGGGTCTACGAGGTGAACAACCGCGCCTTCGCCATGCTGCGCGGCATCCCGATGCTGACCCTGGCGCAACTTGGTAGCCGCGTTTACACGGGCGATCTGGATGGCCGTGTCTGGCAGGCCTTTGAGGGCAACTCGGACGGTCACGTTGACGACATCCCCGGGCTCGACTTGGAGGGCATCGTCGTGACCGCCTTCCAGGCGCTGGGCGATCCGGTGCGCGTCAAGCGCTTCCTGATGGCCCGGCCCAGCTTCATCTCGCAAGCAGCCCCGGGCGTCATGGTGCAGATGAATAACGAATGGAACCTGGGCATCACGGGCGCCGCGCCGCCGTACTTGGCCGCTGGCGGCAGCTTGTGGGACTCGGGCCTGTGGGACGTCGCGGTCTGGTCGGGTGAGGGATCGTCCTACGAATACTGGGCGGGCGTCACTGGCACGGGCCGCTACGGCTCGCTGGCGCTGCGCGTGCGCGGTCCTGCTGACCTGATCTTCGTCGGCTGGCAGGCGCTGGTTGAAGCCGGGGGCATCTTGTGATCACGACGCAAGACCAAGCCGCCCTGGTGCAGTGGCTCTGCGAGCGCATCGGCCTGACGCCTTCGTACGACATCAGGGCCATCGGCAGCTTGTCCTTCGTTGACCAGTCGCTGCGCGGCGTCGTCGCCTACGACGGGTTCAACGGCGCGAGCGTCGTCATGCACATGGCGGGCGAGCCCGGCTGGCTCGACAAGACCGTGCTGCACGCCGCCTTCGACTACCCGTTCCGGGTGATGGGCTGCAATCAGGTGCTGGCCTTCGTGCCGAGCGGCAACGACGTCGCGCTCGACATCGACCAGCGCCTGGGGTTTGAGGTGGTGGTCGAGCTTGAGGGGGCGCACCCCGATGGCTCGCTGTTCGTGCTTCGCATGAAGCGCGAGAATTGCAAGTGGATCGCGCCCCGGCGCACGCACTGAGGAGCCTCACATGGGCAAGAAATCCAAGCCGCCGCCAGCACCCGACTACAAGGCCGCTGCCGAGGCGACAGCCGCATCGAGCCAGCAGGCGCAGACCAGCGCCGACTGGGCGAATCGGCCCGACCAGACCGACATGTACGGCAACAAGACGTCGTGGCAGTCGCAGTCGGTGATCGACCCGGCCACGGGCAAGGCGGTCAACAAGTGGTCGCAGAGCACCCAGTTGTCGCCGCAGCAGCAGGCCGCGCTCGACCAGCAGATGGGCATCCAGACCGGCCTGATGAACACGGCAGGCGGCATGCTGGGCCGTGCAAACGAAGCCGTGTCCAAGGACTTCGACTGGGCGGGCTTGCAGCAGGCCGGTGCCGTGCCGATGGCCCGCGAGACGGGCGGCGCGGGCCAGGGCCTCATGAGCGGCCTGGATACCCAGTCGCTGGGCGCGATGCCCAGCGCCGACGCCGCCGAGCGCCAGCGCATCGAGGGGGCCCTGTTCGACCGCATGCAGCCGCAGCACCAGCAGGCCCAGGAAGGCCTGGAGGGCCAGTTGGCGGGCATGGGCCTGACCCGTGGCAGCGAGCAGTGGAACCGCGAGAAGCAGCGCCTGGGTGACCAGCAGTCCCGCGAGCGCTTCAACGCGCTGGAGATGGGCGGCAGCGAGATGTCGCGTTTACACGGCATGGGCATGCAGAACCGGCAGCAGGGGTTCAACGAACTGATGGGCGCGGGTCAGTTCCAGAATCAGGCCCAAGCCCAGGGCTTCGGCCAGAACCTCGCGGCCAACCAGCAGAATTTCGGCCAGGACTTGACCCAGGCGAATTACCAGAACCAGTTGCGCCAGCAGCAGATCGGAGAGCAACAGCTTGCCCGGCAGATGCCGCTCAACGAACTGAATGCCTTCATGTCGGGGCAGCAGGTCGCTTCGCCGCAGTTCAGCAACTTCAACACCAGCACTTCAGCCGGGGGCGTCGATTACTCGGGCGCGGCGGGCCAGCAGTACAACGCATCGATGGACGCCTTCAACGCCAAGCAGGCCCAGGGCCAGGGGCTTATGAGCGGCATCGGCACGCTCGCGGGCGCTGCGGCGACGGCCTTCTGACCATGAAAATCCTCCAGTTCTCCGGTGGCCTCGACTCTCTGGCGTGCCTGCTGCTGTTGCAGGACGAACCGGGGCTGCATGTCGTCTCGGTGCTGACCGACGGCGCCTACGGCAGCACCGTCGATTACCTCAACAAGGTGCGCGAGGCCTTCCCGGCCATCGTCTTCGTCAGCGTGCGTACCGAGCGCGACATCGAGCAGTACGGCCACCCCGTCGATGTCGTGCCGCTGCGCTGGACGTTCATGGGGCAGATGATCCGGGGCGCGAAGGACATTCGCTACCAGGACTCCTTCTCGTGCTGCAACCGGGCGATCTGGCAACCGCTGGAGCAGACCAGCCGGGGCATGGGCGCGACGGTGATCTACCGGGGCCAGCGCGACGACGACAAGCTGCGCGACCCGGCCAACGACGGCATCGTGGTTGACGGCGTGATGTACCGCTTCCCGATTCATGACTGGACCCGCGAGATGGTCTGGCGCTACGTGGCCGAGCACCGGCCCGATCTGGTGCCTCCAGGCTACGAGGATGGCGAGAAGACCAGCCGCGACTGCTGGGACTGCACCGCCTACCTGGACGACAACCATCGCCGCATCGAGAACCTCCCCGCCGCGCAGCGGCACCGTGTAAACGCGCTGGTCACCCGCTGGCGCGATGATGTCCTCACAGAAATTGGAGTCCTGCCATGAACGGTCAACCCCTCCCCTTCGACCTGCAACAGATGCTCCAGCAGCAGGCCGGTCCCGGCATCCCCGGCATGGCTGGCCCCGTGGCCGGTGGCGGCGGCATGCCCCCGATGCCGCCCGGCATGGGCCAGCCGATGGGCCCGCAGATGAACCCCGGCATGGGCCCTGGGGCGATGCCGCCGCAGGGCGGCAACCCCGACATCGCGGGCCAGGGTCAGGTGCCCGGCACCGCGCCGCCGCCGCCCGGACAGCCGAATCAGGATCAACTGATGCTCGACTACCTGACGACGATGGGCGGGCTCCAGCCCCAGCACGCCGAGATTGCCCGCAAGCGGGCGCTGGTCGAGCAGCTTCGCAAGGGCGGGCAGATGGGCCAGATGCGTAACGCCGGGCGCATGCAGGTCGCCCAGCACCCGCTGGAGATGCTGGGCGCGCTCGCCAACACGGGCGTCGGCGCCTACAAGGCCCAGCAGGCCGACGAGGATCAGGCCGCGCTGACCCGCAAGAGCGATCAGGCCTTCGCCGATCTGCGCGAGCGCTCTGGAGTCGGCAAGTAAGGACACTGTCATGGCCCAAGACCTGTTCTCCTACCTGTTCGGCGATCCCAACGTCACGCCAGCCGAAGCAGCCCGGCGCGAGCGCATGACGATGCAGGCCGCTGCGCTGCGGGGTGAGCAGGCTGACCGGCCACCGATGCCGACGGCGATGCCGCCCCAGGCGCCGCCCCAGCCGCCTGTCCAGCCGCAACCCCCGGTCCAGCCGCCCGTGCAGCCTCCCCAGCCGCCGCAGGCCCCCGCGCAGGCCCTTCCCAGGGCCGTGGCGGCGCAATCGGGACCGCCAAGCACCCCTGGTAGCCAAGCGCCTCCTGCGGCGCCTCCTGGAGCCTCTGAAGCGCTCGACCCCCTGGAGGCCCGGCAGCAGGCCCTGTACGGCCAGTTGCAGGAGGCCATGAAGCCGCCCGACATGACGGGCGCCCAGGCGGCGTACGACAAGCGGGCCCAGGGCGGGACCACCCAACTGATGCTGGCCCTGGCGGCGCAGCGGGCGGGGCAGGACTTCGCCCCGGTCCAGGGGCACTTCCTCAAGCAGGCGGCAGCGGCCAAGGAGCCTATGAAGGTTCACGGCGGGCAGATGACCGAGACGGGCTTCATCGAAGACCCGGGCTACGCGCAGGAACTGAAGCTCAAGCAGATCAACGCGCAGATCACGGCCCACCAGCGCGTGATCGACAGCGCGGCCACCCGCGCTGCCAAGCTCGCCGCTGCCAAGGAAATCGAGCGGCTGAAGAAGGAAGGCTGGGAGTACCAGCGCGGCACGGCGATGATGACCGCTGGCATCGTGGCGGGCGCTGCCGGTGCGAGCGGCCCCGGCAAGGCCGACTTTGAGGGTGTGGACTCCAAGACGGGCAATGAGGTTGTCCGCGACAAGCGGGGTGCTGCCTGGGTCCGCACGGGCTTCGACGCCAACGGCCAGCCCCAGTACGCACCGCACCAGGGCTCTGTGATCCCGAAGGTTCAGCACGAGAAGAACGTCACGGCGACGACGGAACTGGCCCAGGCCGCTGCCAGCGCCTCGACCATGCTCGACAAGGTGAAGGCCAACCCGACGGCCTTCGGCTTCGGCGCGACAGCCGCCGACTGGGTGCCCGGCATCATGGGCAAGTCAGCCGTGCAGACGGCGGTGGGCATGACCCCGGATGCCAAGGCGCTGCGGGTCAACTTCGTGCGTGACGCGGCGATGGAGATGTCGCGTCTGTACGGCGCGGCGCAGTCGCAGGGCGAAGCGCACCGCGCCCAGGGCTTCTTGATCAACCCCGACAAGGACGACATCGAACTGGTCATGCAGAAGTTGCAGGGCGCCAGGGCCTACGCCGACGACGCCCGCTCGCGCTGGGGTCAAGCCGCCAACCGGGCCGTGGCCGAGCGCACCGGGCTCCAGCCACCCGCAGCACCCGCAGCCCCAGGCGCGGCCCCCGCCCCCGCCCCGGCGCCTGCTGGCGCCGTGGTGGACTTCAACTCGCTGCCGAAGTCGAGGTGAGTCATGGACGTCCGCATGCCTGATGGCACGATCATTCAGAACGTCCCGGAAGGGACGACACAGGAAGACCTGCAAGGGCGTTTAAACGCATCGCGTGCGCCCAAGACGCCCGAGCCTCCGAAGGATCAGTGGGACGTCGTCAAGGACCGTGTCTCGCGCATCGGCACCGGGATGATGGACCCGGTGGTGGGCGCCGCTCAGATCATGGAGCGCACGGGCGTCCCTGGCGCGATCCGCAAGGGCCTGGGCATCGAAGGCGACATGGAGGGTTACGTCAAGCAGCGGGACGCTGAGTACAAGGCCCCCGAAGGCGTCGATTGGGCCCGCATGGCGGGCAACGTCGCCAGCCCCATGAACCTGCTGACGGGCGGCACGGGCATGTCGGGGGCCGTCGGCAGCGGTGCGCTCCAGGCTGCGCTGGCGCCCACCGATGCGGGCGACGACACCGGCACCTTCCTGCTCAAGAAGGCGGGCCAAGCAGCCCTGGGCGGTGGCCTGGGCGGCGTGCTGCATGCGGCCACCCGGGGCGTGATGGCGCCCACGCGGGAGGCCACCGAATTGATGGATCAGGGCGTCTACCTGACGCCTGGGCAGGCCACCGGCAACCGCGCCGTCAATGCGATGGAGCAGAAGTTGACCAGCGTGCCGGTGGCGGGCGAGGTGATCCAGAACGCGCAGCGGCGCGGCGTCGAGGATGTCCAGGGGCGCGTGGTCAACCGGGCCTTTGGCCTTGGGGCTGAAACGCCGCTGCCTGCCGGGCGCAACAGCGGCGAGGTGATTCGCAACGCCAACCAAGCGGCGTCGGCGCTGTACGACGCGGCGGTGCCGCACTTGCGCGCCAACCCCGAAGGGATCATGGATGCAGCCGCAGCTTACAACCGTGCGGTGCAGAACCCGCAACTGACGCCCGACGCCGTCAGGACGCTGCAAGGCCTGTGGGACAACAACTTCGCCAACTACGCGGCCCTCGACGGGCAGGGCCTCAAGGCCCTGGACAGTGAACTGGGCAAGCTGGCACGCGACTACAGCGGGCACATGGCTTCGCCGTCGGATCGCGCCCTGTCGGGGGCGCTGGTCGATATCAAGCTGGCGCTGCGCGGGGGCCTGGAGCAGGGCATGGCGCCCGAGCATGTGCATCTGCTGCGGACGGCCAACCGGGCCTACCGCAACCTGATCCCGGTCAACAAGGCCGCGAGCACCCGCGCTGATCGGCTGGCGACTCCACGGGCGCTTGAGAAGGCGATGGCGAAGCAGGCAGGCACCGACGTCACGCGCACGGCTGACGATCCGCTGATCAGTCGCGCCGTCGAACTGACGACGCCCACGGTGGCCGACAGCCAGACCGCTGGGCGTGCGGCCATGCAGAGCATCCCGCACCTGTTGTCGGGCCTCGTGGCGGGCCTGCCAGCGGCGGCGCTCTACAGCCGCACCGGGACCAACCTCGCGCTGGGGCGCACCGAATTGCAGCGGCTGCTGGCACCGTACAGTGACCGGGTCCGCACCGCGATCATCGCGGCCCTGCGTCAGTAATTACTGGAGACGAAAATGCCCCGCAGCATCACCGGCAACTACACCCTGCCCCTGCCGCCCGTCGTCCCAAACACCGTCATTTCGTCGGCCTGGGCGAACACGACGATGGACGATGTAGCCCAGGCGATCACCAACAGCCTGGACCGCTACGGCAGCGGCGGCATGGTGGCGCCTTTCCGGCTGGCCGACGGCACCGAAGCCCTGCCCGCCTTCGCCTTCAGCGCAGAAACTGGTTCAGGCCTGTGGCGCGAGGGCACGGGCGTCGTGTCGATGTCGATCCTGGGCACGACGGTGCAGTCCTGGACGGCCAACGGCATCAACGTCTTCGGCTCTGCCGTGATCGGCCCCGACGGCATCGACGTCACGGGCGACAGCGGCTTCAGCGGCAGTCTCGGGGTGACCGGCGACGTCGTCATCGGGGGCGCCCTGGTGGTGGCCGGGGTGCCGATCCCGCCGCCCCCAGTCGGGGGCTACGTGCCGATTGCCGGTGGCACGATGACCGGCCAGTTGGCGATCAATACGGGCTTCGGCCTGCCGCTGCTGCTCACCAACCTGTTCCAGTTCGGCGGCAACAACGCGGCGCTTCGCATCGACGGCGACGGCGCGATCAAGGGCCACATCGGGCAACTGCCTGGGGCTGGGGGCTTGCAGTTCAACGCGGGCGCGAAGCCCATCGGTGGCGGCAACTGGCAGCTTGACGCTACCGTGACGACGTCCGCGATGATCCAGATGCATGGCGGCAACATCGTCTTCTACAACAACGACACACTGCCAGCGGGTGGCAGCTTCGCGCCCACCCCGCGCATGTATCTCAACAGCGCCGGGCGCCTCGCTGTCGGCAACAACCTCAACGCCGTCAGCCCCAACCTGTTGACCGTCAGCCTGGGCGACGCGGGCGTCGGCAACCCCTACTTCAGCGCCTTCCACGACTCCGGTGGCGGCGTCTTCACGCCCCATGGCGGCATCAGGTTGGGTTGGGCCACCGTGAACCTTGGGCCTACATGGCGAGTCCTCCACGGCGGCGACAACAACAACGCAGGCTTCATGTTGAGCGTGCTCGCGGCCAACGTCGAGACGCAGGTCATGCGGGCGTGGCAGACGACCAACGTCACCTTCGGCACCGCCGCCAGCGACTACGGCGGCAAGCTGGGCGTGGTCCCGAATACGACCCCCGGCAGCGCCGCCGACGCCAAGCAGATCAGCGTCGGTGAAGCATCGGGCAATGTCCTGTACCGCATGCAGTTGGGCTACGCCTTCTTCGCTGCACAGCACCGCGGCACCATTTCGGTTTATGGGGGCGGCATCATTGCAGCCCTCCACATCAACGAAGGTGGAGGCGCGATCTTCACCCCCGGTGGCGGCGGGGTTGGTGCTGTCGAGACGGGCTACGAGGGCTACCTTTACTACAACAGTATCGAAGTGGGCTGGAAAGACCTGGGCGCAATCGTTGAGTACAAGCGCGGCCAATGCTGCGTGCTGTTCGGCAACTTCACCATCCCCTCGATGGCGCAGAACGCGCTGGTCAGCGTCTACAACGAAGCTGGCGGGCCCATCACGTTGACCCCCACGGGTGGGCTGACGCTGCGCCTGGGCGGCACCGCGCTCACGGGCGCTCGCACACTGGCGAACAAGGGCCTTGTCAGCGTCTGGTACCGCACGCCCACCGAGGCCATCATCCAGGGATCGGGGCTGACATGACCAGTTGTCACCAGATGCTGCTCGCTAGCGGTGGCTCGGGGCCGGTCCCGCCCAACGACCTGATCGGTGTAATCCGGGACTCCAAGATCGCGCCCGCGACGGCGACGGCGTCCTTCACCCTGAACACCGACGGGACCATCAGCAAGGTCGGTAATGCGTCCCTTGCCGACGCCAACTGGTACCTGCCGACGACGGTGGGCGCGGGCAACAATTACTGGTGCCGCTTGGTCAACGTCGGCGGCGGGCTCGCGCTCAACGTGGGCCTCACCTTCGGCACGATCTATGCGCTGACCACCTTCCGGCAGTTCGGCTACACCCAGGTCGGCATCGGCATTCGCACCACCACCGCACGGCTGGAGATTGCTACCGACGCGGGCATGGCGAACATCGTCAGCAGCAACGAGTTTATGCTGGAAGCCGTGTCGGAGCCCTGATGCGCTACGCTCTGATCCTGGTGTTCCTGGCTGGCTGCGCTGTAGCCCTGGGCGACAACAGCCGGGCCACCAGCGACGTCAAGATCAACAGCTACCCCAGCGTGGACATCGACGCCACCGAGCCCAAAAGGAGCAAGCAACATGGCTACGATCTTTGAAGAAGCGCGGCGCCGCCGCCAGGAGCAGATGGACGCCGCCGAGAAGGGCGAGACGCCACCGCCGCCACCGCCCAAGCAGGCCGAGCCCGCGAAGGACTCGATGCTCGACTCCCTGATGAAGAAGGCCCGGCTGAAGCTGTTGCGCGGCGGGTAATTCCCCGTAACGAAACTCGCCTTGGGGCGGTCCCTGGCCTGGGGTGCAGGCCGACAAAACCGGAGGCTTAAATGTCCCTCGTCAGCCTGCTCATCACGATCCTCATCCTGGGCCTGATCTTCGGCTTGGTCTGGTGGGTCATCTCGCAGATACCCATGCCCCCACCCTTCAAGATGGCTGCACAGGTGGTCTTCGCCATCATCTGCATCATCGTGCTGCTGGGGCTGCTGACCGGCACGATGGCCCTGCCGGTGCTCAAGCTGTAGGCGTAAAAAAGGCCCCCTTGCGGGGGCCTTGGGCTGGTGCCGGTGTGAGGGAGGAGATGTCCCGGCGCCAGGGGTTCCCAAACTCAGGCGGGTGCCATCAGCATCGGATCGGCGGCGCGGCGGCGGCGCTTGCTCATGAAGCCCACGGCGCCAAGACCGGCCAGCATCAGGGCGTAGGTCGAAGGCTCCGGGATCGCGGGCACTGCGCGCAGGTAGGCCCATTCTTCAAACCCGTCACCCGTGTCGGCCCCCGAGAAGGCGCCGAAGCCCGTGCCGAAGATGATGCGGCTGTCCATGTCCACGCCAGCGAACTGCGACACGGGGATCAGCATCGACAGGTCGTAGCCCAGGCCGCTACCGGCGAACAGGGTGCCGTCCATGACCAGGGTGTTCGTCGGCCCCAGGGCGTAGATCAGCGACGGGAACAGGCCATCGACGTCGGCCAGCGAGGTGACGTTGTCGCGGGTCAGCAGTTGCTGCGCCACCGAATTGGCGTCCCACAGACGGATCGTGTCGATGCTGATCAGGAAGTCGTTCGGGCCGTTGGGTTCGTTCGTGTCGAGGAAGAAGGCGTAGTAGTCGATCCCCGCGACATTGACGAAGGCCAGATCGTTGCGCGTGAACGTGCGCGTGAACGTGTTGATGTTGTCGCGCTTGCCGTCCAGCGGCAGCAGGTTCACCAGCGGCGTGTCGGTGCTGACCCCGAATTCGATGCCGTTGGCCTGCGTGCCCAGGAAGGGCGTGATCGAGCCAGAGCCGATGTTCGACAGGTTCGTCGGGTTCTGGAAGATCGTCGTGCCGCCGCTTGTGTCGGTGGCGAAGGTGCAGGTGCCGTCCTTCGCCAGCAGGCTGCAAACCTCGGCCTGCGCTGCGAAGGCCAGGGCGAGAAGCGCCCCTGCCAAAAGTGTCTTCTTCATTGCGTCTCTCCAGGTGTGTGTGCCGGGGTGGGATGGAGGCCCCCGGTAAGGCCTTTGCGTCACGATGTTACTGCGGGCCGGGCGCCGGGTCATCCCCCGCGCTGTTGCCGGGCCACGGCGGCATGTGGGGCCTCGGCGCCTCGGTCGTCTGCTCCTGGCGGCGCCGGTTCTCGGCGGCGATCTGGTTGCCCAGGTTTTGCAGCAGCATGTAGCTGACCCTGGCGGGCATCTCGCCCAGGGCTTGCAGCACGAGGTTTGCTTCTTGGTCGTTCAGTTCGATCTTCATCTCAATTGCTCCAGGGGAAGTCAGGCCGAAAAATGGCCGGGGGTACTTTGAACACTTGGGCGAACTGCTGGGCCCGCAGGACCGGCAGGGGGAAGTTGCGGTCAGCGCGGCAGGCGCGCTCCCACTTGTACAGAGACTGGGGCGCGATGCCCAGGGCGCGGGCGATGCTCGACTTGTTGCGGTTCTCCGGGTCCAGGCCGATGTGGATCGTCATCAGGTGCAGCAGCGGGTGGCCGCGCATGCGCTGGCCGCTGGGCAGCGTCGAGGGCAGCTTGAGCACGGGCTGGCGCGAGCCGGGGCCCGTGCCGCCCTTCAGCTTGGGCTTGGCGGGGGTCTTGGTCTTGGTCATGTCGTACCTTTCAGGCGGTTGAGGATCGCGGCCTGGACGTCGCCCTTGCCGATCAGGGCCTTGGCGATGTCCTCGTCAACGGTGCCCTGGGCTGTAATGTAGTGGACAACGACGGTCTTGTCTTGCCCCTGGCGGTAGACCCGGGCGTTGAACTGGATGTGCTCCTCCAGGCTCCAGGTCAGGCCAAACCAGCAGACGGCGTGACCGCCAGCCTGGAGGTTCAGGCCGTGGGCCACCGACGTCGGGTGGGCCAGCAGGACCGGGTGCTCGCCGTCGTTCCAGTCGGCCACGACACGGTCAGCCACCTCGCGGCTGACGCCACCGCCCAGGTACGGCACGACGGTGCCCTCGGGCAGGACATCCTTCAGGGCGGCGCGGATCGCATCCACCTCGTGCAGGAAGGCCACGGCCACCAGCAGCGGCGTGCCGCTCTGCTCCTCGACCAGATCGGCCAGGGCCGACAGCTTGGCGGTGTGGATCGGCACGCTGCCTTCCTCGCCGTAGGCCCAGCCGTTGGTGATCTGGCGCAGCTTCATCGTGGCCGCTGCCGCTGTCGCCGCCGTCAGGGTGGCGCCGTCGGCGGTCTTCGCCACCAGATCGTCGGCCAGGGCGTCGTAGACCTTGCGGGCGGGCTTGCCGATTTCCACCGGGATCACGTTGTAGATGATCGGCGGCATGGTCAGGTAGTCCTCGGCCTGGAGGCGCAGCGAGATGTCGGCGATCTGCCCGGCCACCATCTTCATCGCGCCGGGGCGGGCGTGCCACTTGGTCACGGTGCGGCCACCGCCGACACGAATCTCCTCGGGGTCCATGAAGTTCTTGCGGAAGTGGGTGATGAAGCGGCCCAGGCGCTTGCCGTCGTCCAGGATTTGAATCTGGCTGAACAGGTCTTCGATGCCCTGGGGCACAGGGGTGCCGGTCAGGATGATGCGGCGTGTAAACGACGGCAGCATGGTCTGGAGGGCCTTGAAGCGGGTGCTGCGCCCGTTCTTGAAGCGGGTGGACTCATCGACCACCAGCAGCGTCGGCGTGACGGCGAATTTGTCCAGGCCGTAGCCCGCCAGCCAATCGACCATCTCGGGGTTGATCAGGTAGACGTCGGCGGGCGTACGCATTGCAGCTTCGCGCTGCTTGGGCGTGCCGTGGACGATGCTCACGCGGAGGTGCTTGAACTGGTCCCACTTCGCCACCTCGTTGGGCCATGTCAGGTACATGGGCCGGATCGGCGCGATCACCAGGGTGGCCTCGATCAGGCCGTGATGCTGGAGCACGCAGTGCGCGGCCAGGGTGATCGACGTCTTGCCCATGCCGGGGTCGAGGAACAGGGCGCTGCCAGCCTTGTCGCACGCCAGTTGGATCGCCTTGATCTGGAAGGGGTGGGGGTTGTATTGCATGTTGTAGCTCCGGGTTACAGAGACTCCATTATGCTGTAGCCCCGAGCATCAAGTCAAGCGCCTCCTTGAATACTCTCGTGCTGCGTATCACGCTCACCACATGCCCGACTCGCGCCAGTTCAGCGTGGCGTACCACCTGCCGGGGTGACAGGCGCCCGGTGGGCGTCTTGAATTCGACCAGCCAGATGCGCCTCTCGGGCAGCAGGAAGCCCCGGTCAGGGTCGCCCGCCACGCCCGATTGCAGCTTGATGCTGGGCACGCCCCGCGCCAGGGCGTAGGCCCGGCATGATCCCTCGATGCTCGCCTCCCTCACTTGAACACCCGGTACCCGGCGCCGCCGCTGCCGCTGGACTCAATCTCGCCCTTCTTCGCCATACGCATCAGCATCTTCTTGACACTGTCGAGCGTGCCCTCGACCTGGGCATGCACCTCCTTGGCGGTCACCCAGGCGCCGTCGGCTTCGCGCAGCACCTGGAGGCAGTGGGCGTGCTTGCCCTGCATCTTGACTTCGTCGGTGGTCTTGTCGCTGATGCCCCAGCCTCCACCGTCATCGAGCATCGTGAGCATCATCTCGTCGGGCTCGACGGCCTTGCCGGTCACATGCAGGCGCCGGTACTTCAGGGCCTCCTTGCGGGCGTCGTCGTCCAGGCCGCGCAGATCGACATGGGTCATCAGCATGTTGGCGTGCGTGGCACCGGCCAGCCCCTGCGAACCGCTGATGCGGTTCTGCCAGTCGTCGTGCTGGCCCTTGTTGGTGTGATGCACCATGACGATGGCGACGTCGGGGTTGCCCTGGACGACGAAGTCGGCGAAGCCCCGGAGTACAGCGTAGTCGCGGGCGTAGGCGTTCTTCTTGGCGTCTTCGCCCAGTTCGTCGCGCACGCGGGCCAGCAGGTCGATGATGATCAGCTTGGAGCCGCCGTCGATGTGGCGCTGGATGTCGTCCATCACCTCGACGTCGCCGCCCGACAGTTCCATCACGTAGTGGACGTTAGCCTTGCCGATGTGGTGCGCGAGCCCGATGCGCTTGCGCCGCTTCTGGAGCAATTCCTCCCATTCCTCCAGGTCGAAGTAGCTCACCCGCATGGGCGACGTCTCGCGCCCCAGGAAGGGCTTACCAGCCCCGACGCACAGGGCCATCTGGAGCACGAAGTAGGACTTGCCCATCTTGGGCGGCGCGGCCAGCAGGGTCAGGCCCGGGGGCACCAGACCCTCGACGGGCCAGGGCACCGGCACATGGACCGTCTCGACCAGTTCGTCGTCGGACAGTTCCTTGCGCCGCCCCGAGACAATTACTGGTGACGAAATGGGCTTGTCATCGGCCTGGGCCATGTGTACCAGGGTGCCCATCGTGATGCCTCCCCCGGGCTTAAATCCGGCCCACTTCGCCGCGCATTCGTTCTGCTTGTACTTCTCGCCTTCGCTGCTCCACTGGTCCCACATCTGGAGGCCCTCCTCGGCGCCGCCTGAAGCGTCGTGGATCGCCATGCCGACATTGCGCCAGTCTTCGTAGTCCATGTCGGGGTTCAACTCGGCCAGCAGTTCCTTGACCTTGTAGCGCTCGACCAGCCAGCGCGGCGGGGCCTTGCCCACCAGCCGCAGGGCAGGCTTGGGCCGCACGGGCTTCTGCTGCACCGCCAGCAGGCCCAGCAGCGGCGTCAGGTCGGGCAGTTTCTTCTTGCCGGTGCAGATCACCCGGCGCCCCAGGGCCATGAAGCGCCCGTGGCCGTACGTCTCGACATGGGCGCCTCGGGACGTCGGGAAGTCGGCGCCGCCGTGGCCCAGGACATGGATGCCGTTGCCGCTGATGCTCTCCTCGACAAAGGCCCCCAGCTTGCGGGCCGCGTCGATGATCGCCTGGGCCCAGGGCTGCACGACGCCGTCATCGACAACCTTGTCCAGGTCGATGAACTGGAAGCCCGGGGTGATGGCGAAGCCCAGGCCGCTGTAGCTGCCGTTGGCGAAGGCCGCTACAGCCTCGGTGTACGGCACCAGCCGGGCGATGTCCCTGGGGGTATCGAGCGTGCCGCTGCGGGGTCTGCCGTTCGCGCAGATCGGGTGCTTGTCCTGGTGCAGGAGCCAATTGGGCTCGCGCAGCATCTGTGGATTAAGTGGTAGGCTTGCATTGCGTTGCGTCCTTGGCATGGCGCTCTCAGTGTGTAAACGTGGATGGATTCAGGCCGGGGTTGACGCCCCGGCCTGTCTTATTTGCGGAACCGTGGGGAGATGTCCACCTCGGCCTTCAGGGGGAACCCGTCGGCCCAGGCAGCGGAATCCAGCATACAGCGCTGCAAGGCCTTGCCCTTGGCCTTGGATTGGCGTACAGGGGCCTCGGTGATCATCTCGTCATGCACATGGCCGATGACGTCCAGGCCCTGCCTGTCGGCCCTCACGAGGGCATCGCGCAGCAGGTCGGCGCAGGCGGCTTGGTCGGCATTCTCGGCCAGGATGCCGTGCCACAGGCGTGCCTTCGGCCATTCAGTCGCGTCGGCGGTGGGCTTCCACGACGCCTTCAGGTAGGCAATCTCGGGGCCGAAGTCGCCATCGACCACCTCGGCCATCGGGTACTGCACGCAGCGCCCGCTGGGCAGTTGCATGACCAGATTGGAGCCCAGGTGCGCCAGCACGACGCGGCCCGCCCGGTACTGGCGCCCAGGGTTACGCATGGCCTGCATGGCGCAGCGGCCCAGGGAGGCCCACCACCCGGTCTTCTTGTCGGCCACCCAGCCGTTGGCCCGGCGCCAGCGGGTGACGACGGCCTGGGCCTGCTCGATGGTGACGCCGTAGTTCTTCGCCATCGCCCCCAGCGCGCCGACGCCGCCGCCGTATCCCAGCGACAGCACCACCACCTTGCCCGGCTGGCGCTCTCGGCCCAGGCCAGCGGCTTCGGCCTGCTCGATGTAGATGTCGCGCTCGCTGTCGTTGAAGGCCTCCATGTAACTCCGGGCGCCGCCGTTGTCGGCCAGCCAGGGCAGGCCACGGGCCTCGACGGCATTCCAGTCGGCGCGCACGATCACGCGGCCTTGGCCCGGGCAGATCGCCGGGCGCAGCATCGACTTCAGCGTCTTCAGCACGCCCGGCAGCGACTCGCCCCGGCGCATGCGGGCCAGGATCGCCTCGGGGTCTTCGGCCACCAGCCGGGGGAAGTTATGCACCTGGGCGCCCACTGACGTCCAGCGGTTCGTCTGGTAGGCGCCGTTGAGGACAAAGGCGCCGCGCAGCCGCCCGTCGGCGCTGACCCGGTTCAGCATGGTCTGGAACTTCGCCGTGCTCGACAGCGACCCGGCTTCCTTGGCCTCGATCATCTCGACCACTTCGGGGTCGATGGCGCTGGGGTTGCCCTCGACAATGTCCAGCAGCGTATCGCGCACGCCCGTCGCCAGGGACCGGCCCTTGCTCACCTTGGCCTTCTTGTTGGCGCGACTGATGCCCTTGCGCCCGCCCATCACGATGCCGGTGCCAGTGCCCTCGCCGGTCTGCGGCGCGTTCTTGACGTCGCCTGCCGATCCGGAAACGCGCCCTTGCAGGCCCACGGTGATGGTGTCCATGTACCGCCGCAATGCCGGGTCCAGGCGGTCATAGACCCAGTCGGTCAGCTTGGGGCTACGCACAGAGCGTAACGCGCCCATCGACAACTCAAGCACGCGCTCGCTGGCCTCGACCTTCTCCACTTCGGCGTACTGCACCGCGAGCCTGCACAACTCGACGTCGATGGGCAGGCCCCTGTCGTTTACACGCTCACTTGCGTGGTACACCTCCAGGTCTTCATCGCGCAGGTCGGGCAGGTTCCGGCTGTTGGCCCGCATCGTCCTGACGTCCTGCGCGCAGTAGCGGGCGAATTCGGCCATCGCCACCGGGTCGTTGTCGAAGTTGCCGTCCTTGCCGGGGATCGACAACTGCCGGATCAGTTGCATGCCCCGGTGATCCTTCTGCACCTTGGAGCCCATCGCCCGGCCCAGGTTCTCCAGGCTACCCGGCATCGCCACGCCACGGGCCTGGGCCATCGTGCAGTACCAGCGGTCGATGGGTGGGGCCTCACCCTTCAACTGGAGCCTGTCGAACTGGGCGCCGTGGGCTCGCACCTGGAGGCGCTTGTCGGCCAGCATGTTGCGTAGCTTCAGCGGCAGCACGCCGTCTTTCAGGATCGCCGTCTCGATGGGCCCGTCGCCCAGGGCCCAGCTTGCGATCAGGATGCGGTGGTCGGGGCATTGCACGTAGCGGTACGCGCCGTGCTTCTTCAGGTCAACGCGGGACCGTGTCTCCGTATCGAGCCACAGGATGGGGGTGCGGTTCATTGTGAAGCTCCGGGCTTAACTACCAGTAACGAAAAAGGCCCCGGGACAGCCCGGGGCCTCGGTACTTCAGCGGGCGGCTGGGCGCTTGAGGGGGGTCTTCTTCGCCGGGGTCTTGCCCGCAACTTCAGCCTTGGCCTTGGCCTTGGCGGCGGGACTGATCGGCACCGCCTCGGTGGCCGGGGGCGGGCCCGCGACCCAGTCAACGATGTCGAAGACCGGCACGTAGGTCTTGCCGTACTTCTTGTGCTTGTACCAGTCGCTGGACAGCTTCACGACGGCCACCAGCTTGGTCTTGTCGGTGCCGTACTGCTCGCGCAGGGCAACGCCCAGGGCTGCAACGGCTTCCTTGCCGCCCAGCGACGTCGTCGTGTACGTGAGCTTGTGATCGCCCAGCACCGCCGACAGGCCACGCATCTCGGTCCATTCGCGCCCGTTCTTCGGCACCTGATCGGGCATCTCGGGGAGGGGGTCGAAGGCCGGGACCACCTTGTCGCCCAGCAGTTCGGCGTTGACGCCGTCCAGGTCAGTGTCGGCCCAGCACTGCCAGCCGTGGACCGATCCCATCGGGTCGATGTAGATCAAGTCCTTCTCGCCCACCGGGGTATCGTCCTTGCCGAAGTACCAGTCGCCGCTCTTGTCCATGCGAAGGAAGTCAGCCCGACCCCCGACGCTGCGGGTCATGTTGTTGACGCTCGCCTGGAACTTGCTCGCGTCGAAGGTGACCATCGCACCGTTGCTCTTGCCGTTCGTAGCCATGTTGCTCATCTCCTGTGTTTCATCAAGTCAAAATTAGCCATCAGACGTTCCATCTTCGATCCATCCTCGGCCTGCTTAACCTCGCCCTGGTCTTCAACCCTGACGAGATTCATCCCGGAGGATACAGCAACGATCATGTCGCGCAACTCCTTCGGAAGGCTGGGATGCTCCTTCTCGGCCATCGCGGGCGAGAGCAGTTTGTCCTGCCAGATTTTGATCTTGCGCTGGCGGGCGAAGGCGATCACCTTCTCCTCATCGACCCACTGCCGCATCGCACGCTTGGGCTTCAGGCCCCAGCCTGGGATGCCGGGCTTGCCCTGGCGAGCGGCCAGCGAGGCCACCTCGTGGCCCGTCTCGCGCAGCGACTTGATGAAGGCCTCCATACGGTCAGCGCGGTCCAGCCAGCTTGACAGGGCCAGCGGCGTCATCGTCGCGGGCAGGGCACCGCCCAGGGCCTCGACCATCTCGCCGCGCAGCTTGGGGCAGATCGACTTCGCCGGGCAGAAGCGGCAGTGATCGCCGACGACGTACTCGCCCTGGCCGGTGACCGCCATCGTGATCGCCTCCTCGGCGGCTGCACCGTGCCGCAGCACGACGCTGGAGGTGGTATCCCAGGACCGCACGGGCTCGGCTTCGTTGGGCGGCTGCACGACGGTCAGCCGGATGATGTCGGGCTGGCGCTCGCCGCGCCAGATCAGCTTGGACAGCAGCATGTAGGCGTAGGTCAGCATCTGGTGGTTGTCCACGGGATCGACCATGATGCCTGCCCCGGTCTTCAGGTCGGCCACCTCCAGCAGCGTGCCCACCTTGGCGATCTTCTCCAGGATCACCAGATCGGCGGTGCCGTTGAGCAGTTGCGAATGCTCGATGCGCTCCTCGACCCGGCTGACGACGGCGTCCTTCATGCGCTTGCTGGCGTACTCCAGGTAGGGCTTGAGGGTCGCGTAGTCCTCGGCGCACATCGTCGTCGCGCCGTCTTCGCGGGTCAGGTAGGTCGCGGCCAGATCGTGTAAACGGCTACCCTCGTCGGCGTAGCTGCTCGATGCCTGCTCGGGCACTTGCAGCGACAGCCCGAAGCTGGCGGTGCAGGTCATCCACCGCTTGGCGGCAGACGGTGGGAAGGGTGCGTGTCCTGACATGAATTCTCCGTAACGAAATAGGCCCCCGAAGGGGCCGGGGGTTGGCTACTTGGTGACGCGGGCGGCGGGCCTTGCGGTCCAGATCGCGGTGCAGTTGGTGTTCAGCGCCACGGCGTTGTCGAAGACCTTGTCGGACACACCGGCCTTCTTCGCCATCGCCAGGGCGACGGCCTTCCAGTCAGTGGTCGAGCGCAGGGTGTTCGACAGCGCCAGACGGAACAGTTCGCCTTCCAGCTTGCTCTCGCCTTCGCGCTCGATCAGGACGTCCTTGATGGTGTCAAGCTCGGTGGCGATGTCGGAGGCCTCGGCCTTGAGGCGACCGAAGCGGTCAACCAGTTGGCCGGTGGCGGTGCTGGAGGGGGCGATCACGGCGTTGTTCATCTTCATCTTCCTTCTTCAGGTTACCCGGCTGGGCCGGTCAGGGTGAATCCCTGGGCGTATTATAGCCCAGGGCTACAAGTGACTGTCAAGCGCTATTTTTCTCCTTCCAGAAGGCGCGCACGATGCGCGGGTCGTACCAGACCGCCCGGTTGGCGGCGCCCACCTTGCGGTTGTCGATCAGCGGCTGGATGCCAGCCTTTTGCAGGGCCTTGCCCAGCGCCATCGGCGTCGTGCCCAGTTCCTCGGCCAGTTCGCAGCAGGTCCGCAGCGGTGGCCGGGGGCCACCGGGCGCGAAGTTGAAGCGGGTCAGGCTGCGACTGAGGTGGGCCATGTCAGTACGTCCGCTGGCGCATGTAGTCGAGGGTCTGCTCATGGACCGCCTCGGCGATCCGGCGCAGGCCCACGGCAGTGTCCATGTGCCGCCGCAGGTTGGCCCCCAGGGGCACGAACTGCTTGGCCTCCTCCTCCAGGGCAGCGGCCCGCAGCACCAGGGCCACGCGCACCACCTCGGCGTCGGCGCCCGTCAGGCGCAGCGTGTAAACGTCAACCGCCGACATTGACCGCTCCTTCTTCCTGGGTGTGGCAGACCGGGCACGACAACTCGCCGATGGCCGATGCGATGACGGTGCCGCTCATGCGCCAGACCGCGCCGCATTCGTTGCACTGGCACTTGATCATGCGCGCCGTCTGCGGCTTGGTCGGAGACTGGGTCTTGTCCAGGGTGCGGTGCGGGAAGGGGCCCCACTTGGCGATGACCTTGTCGGCCCAGGCCTGGGAGACAGCATCGGGCGGCACCATGTTCGTGGGCTTGCCCTCGCAGCCGATCAGCGCCGCCGTGACGACGAACTGGGCCTTGTGGCCGTGCTTGCAGTCGAGCACGGCGTGCGCCAATTCGTGGGCCAGGATGCCGACGACGCGGCCAGCATCCTCGATCTTGGGCGAGACGAAAATCTCGTTGACGTCGGCCTTCGATGCGCGCTTGGGCCAGCATTCGCCGATGCGGGTGCGGCTGGAGCCGCCACCGGGCCAGGAGCACGACACTTTGACGGCGGGAATCGTCACGCGCTTCTTGACCGACGCCCGGATGACATCGACGGCGCGCTCAAGCCACTGCTCGCGGGTGATCTGCTTCTTCATTCTCAATCTCCTTGTTTACACGCTGATTGCGTGCCACGATTGTAGCCC
>Ga0137433_1000143_pt1 | contig 40222 bp, 32 predicted proteins | sample EasRivERMZT840_2_FD_102335 | JGI IMG/M metagenome (GOLD analysis project Ga0137433, IMG submission 102335) | Soil microbial communities from meander-bound floodplain in the East River, Colorado, USA - East River MetaG ERMZT840_2 | ecosystem: Environmental > Terrestrial > Soil > Floodplain ...
GATCGAGCACGATCGTGTCGAACCGCTCGCCGCTGATCTCCAGCTCGCGCAAGGCGTCGAAGACGTTGGCCGCCCGCACCTCCACGTGCGTGAAGCCGTTGGACGCGGCGTGGCGTGTGGCGGCGGCGACCGCCGCGTCCGACGAGTCGAATGCCAGCACCGAGTCGCAGACCGGCGCAAGGCGCAGGGCAAATCCCCCGGCGTAGGTGAAGGCATCGAGGGCACGGCCACGTCCGTACCTCGCCGCCGCCTCGTGGTTCTCCCGTTGATCCAGGAACAGGCCTGTCTTCTGGCCGTGCCGGAGATCGACCTCGTAGCGAATCGGGCCTTCCGAGACGGTGACGACGTCCGGCACGTCGCCGGCGAGCACCTCAACCAGCTCCGGCAGTCCCTCGAGACGACGCACCTTCGGGTCGTTCCGCGCGAGGATGCCGCGCGGCGCGGCGATCGCGGTCAGCGCTTCGGCGAGCGCGGGGAGCCGTCGATCCATCCCCTGGCACAGAGCTTGTACGACGAGGCAGTCCCCGTACCGATCGACGATCAGTCCGGGCAGTCCGTCCGACTCGCCGTGGACGAGCCGGAATGCTGTTGCGTCGATCTGAAGCGAGGCCCGATAGGCGGCCGCCCGATCGAGACGGGCGCGCCACAGCTGCGACTCGTCCACCTGGCGATCGGTGCTGACGAGCCGGAGTGCGATCTGCGACGCGCTGCTCCACAGCGCCCATCCGATCGCGCGGCGGCGCTCGACGGCCACATGGACGAGATCGCCGGGCTCGGCGTCCGACGAGACGACGTCGCTGCGATACACCCATGGATGCCCGCCGTGGAGACGCTCGGCGCCACGGCGCGTGACTACGACGGTCGGCGGCACGCGCGTAGTGTACAATCGCCCGCATGCGCATCGCCCTCGGCGCCGACCACGCCGGCGTCGCGCTGAAGCGCGAAGTCGCGCGGCTCCTGGACGAACGCGGCATTCCCTACACTGACTTTGGCACCAGCTCGACGGAGTCTGTGGACTACCCTGACTTTGCGGCCGTCGTCGGACGCGAAGTCGCCAGCGGCACGTACGACCGCGGCATCCTGGTGTGCGGCACCGGGACCGGCATGGCCATAGCCGCCAACAAGATCCCAGGCGTCCGCGCCGCCGCGCCCGCCGACCAGACGACCGCGCGCCTCTCCCGCGAGCACAACGACGCCAATGTCCTCGCGCTGGGCGAGCGCCTCATCGGACCCGAGGTCGCGCGGGACATCGTCACCACATTCTTGACGACCCCCTTCAGTGGCGGGCGTCACCAGCGCCGCGTGGACAAGATGAACGCCCTCGACCGGGCGGCCGAGCTGCCCTGATCCGCCGACACGTATGCTGAAACTCGCCAACCTCGCCGCCACCGATCCCGAAATCGCCGCCGCCGTCGAGCAGGAGACGCGCCGCCAGGAAGAAGGGCTGGAGCTCATCGCGTCCGAGAACTTCGTGAGTCCCGCCGTCATGGAAGCGGCCGGCTCCGTCATGACGAACAAGTACGCCGAGGGGTATCCGGGCAAGCGGTACTACGGCGGCTGCGAGTTCGTTGACGTCGCCGAGTCGCTGGCGATCTCGCGGGCCAAGGAGCTGTTCGGCGCGGAACACGTCAACGTCCAGCCGCACTCGGGCGCCCAGGCCAACATGGCCGTCTACATGACCGTGCTGAAGCCGGGCGACACGATCCTCGGCATGAACCTCGCGCACGGCGGCCATCTGACCCACGGCCATCCGCTGAACTTCTCGGGTAAGTACTTCACCATCGTGCCCTACGGCGTCCGGAAGCACGACGAGCACCTCGACTATGACGAGCTGGCGAAACTGGCCGCCGAGCACAAGCCCAAGCTCATCGTCGTCGGCGCCAGCGCGTATTCGCGCCGGTTTGATTTCGAGCGCGTGCGCGCCATCGCCGACGAAACGGGCGCGCTCGTGATGACGGATATGGCGCACATCGCGGGCCTCGTCGCCGCCGGCGCGCATCCGAGCCCGGTGCCGTACTCGGATTTCGTGACGACGACCACGCACAAGACGCTGCGCGGGCCGCGCGGCGGCATGGTGCTCTGCAAGGCCGGCTTCGCGAAGGACCTCGACCGCACGATCTTCCCGGGCGTGCAGGGCGGTCCGCTGATGCACGTGATCGCCGCGAAGGCCGTCTGTTTCAAGGAGGCGCTGACGCCGGCGTTCCGCGAGTACCAGCATCAGATCGTCAAGAACGCCTCGCGACTCGCGGCCGGCCTCGCCGGCGCCGGGTTCCGCATCGTCAGCGGCGGCACGGACAACCACCTGATGCTGGTCGATGTCTTCTCCCGCGGCCTCACGGGCAAAGCGGCCGAAGCGGCGCTCGGCCGCGCGGCCATCACCGTCAACAAGAACGCCATCCCGTTCGATCAGCATCCGCCGATGACGGCCAGCGGGATCCGCATCGGCACGCCGGCCGTGACCACGCGAGGCATGACCGAGAAGGAGATGGACACCATCGCCGGATTCATCGCACGCGTGCTCGCCGCGCCGGACGATGAAGCCACCGCGCGCGCCGTGCGCGGCGAGGTGCTGCATCTCTGCATCAACTTTCCGCTCTACGCCGCGCCGCGGGTCTACTGACCATCGGGCGTCACATGCCCACGCTGCAGGAACGCGTCGACAGCCTGTTCGGTGACGAGGGTCCGCTCGCGGAGCGGTTCGACGGCTTCGAGCGGCGCCCCGGACAGCGCCGCCTGGCAGCCGCCGTCGCCCGCACGTTCACCGAAGGCGGCACGCTCGTGGCGGAGGCCGGCACCGGCACGGGCAAGACGCTCGCCTACCTGCTGTCCGCCGTGCTGGACGGACGCCGCGTCCTGATTTCCACCGGCACGCGCACGCTGCAGGATCAGATCTTCTACAAGGACCTCCCGGCTCTCGCGAGCGCGCTGGGCACGGAAATCCGCGCGGCGTACATGAAGGGCCGGACGAACTTCCTGTGCCTCCACCGCTTCGCGCGGCTGCAGGAAGCCGAAGCCGGCCTGAACGGGACCGAGCGCCGGTGGCTGGCGCGCATCGGCGAGTGGGCGAAGGAGACCGAGACCGGCGACCGCGCGGAGATCGAAGACCTCCCTGACGACCTCGCGCTGTGGTCGGAGCTGACGGCGACGAGCGAACAGTGCCTGGGCCGCGAGTGCCCGCTCGTCAACGAGTGCTTCGTCACCCGCATGCGCGACCGGGCGGCAGCCGCCGACCTGGTGGTCGTCAATCACCACCTGCTCTGCGCCGACGCAGCCGTCCGCCAGGGTGGCTTCGGCGAGGTCATTCCCGAGTGCGCACTGGCCGTGATCGACGAGGCGCACCAGCTCGAGGACGTCGTCACGCAGTACTTTGGCGTTTCGATCAGCACCTATCGTGTCGACGACTTCGCGAAGGATGCGGCGCAGGCCGCGGGCCTTCTGGCGGATGGCGACCCGAAGCTCGCCGTCCCGCTCGCCGAGGCGGTGAGCCGCGTGCAGCGGGCGGCGAGGCTGCTGTTCGATCAGGCGCGCCTGGAACTGTCCCGGCCGGGCAACGATCGCGTGGCGCTGACGCCCGACATGGCCGCACGCCTGTCGGCGCAGGGCGCGGAGCTCGATGAAGCCCTGGACGGTCTCGTCCGCTTCCTGACCGGGCAACCGGACCTCACGGCGGATCAGGCGGCGATCGGCGTTCGCGCGCGCGACCTGCGCGAGGACACACGGCGGCTGCTCGCGCCCGACGACGGGACGCTCGCGCGCTTCATCGAAGCGCGGGGTCGCACGGTTGCTCTGCGCGCCGCGCCGATCGACGTCTCCAGCATCGTGCGCGACACCGTGATGACGGGCCGGCTGGCGACGGTGCTCACGTCGGCGACCCTGGCTGTCGACCAGTCGTTCGAATACGTCACCGGGCGCCTCGGCGTGGCCGAGGCCCGGACGCTCAGGCTGCCCTCCGAGTTCGCGTTCGAAACACAAGCCATTCTGTACTTGCCGCCGGAAATGCCGGATCCACGCTCCCCGGACTTCAACCGCGCGGCCACCGCGGCCATCGCGGCGATCCTCGAGCAGACGCGCGGCCGGGCGTTCGTGCTGTTCACGTCGTATGCCGCCATGCACGACGTCTACTCGCGTCTCGCCCCGGACGTGGACTGGCCGTTGTTCGTCCAGGGCTCGGCGCCCCGATCCGCGCTGCTTCGCGACTTCCGGGCCACTCCGAATGCCGTTCTGCTCGCGACCGCCAGCTTCTGGCAGGGCGTGGACGTCGTCGGCGACGCGCTGAGCTGCGTGATCGTGGACCGGTTGCCGTTCGCGTCACCCGCCGATCCGCTCGTCGCCGCGCGTATCGCCGCGATCCAGGCCCGCGGCGGCGATCCCTTCCACGAGTACCAGATTCCAGTGGCCACACTCACCCTCCTCCAGGGGCTCGGCCGGCTCATTCGCAGCCGGGCGGACCGCGGCGTGCTGGCGGTCCTCGACCCGCGGCTGCGGCGGATGGGCTACGGCCGGCGCTTTCTCGCGTCCCTGCCGCCCGCGCCGATCACGGACCAGCTGGCCGACCTGACGCGGTTCTTCGAAGCGGAAGGCTGACGCGCGCCGCCGGTGTAAACTGAGGCCATCTGACCCCCGAAGGAGGACAAACATGTCCCGCCACCTGACTCGAAGGCTCGTTTCCGCCACCGTCGCGATCGCGCTCGTGGGCGCCGCCCTACCGGTGCTGGCCCAGGGCGTGGCCAGCCTTCGCGGCAAGGTCATCGACGAGGCAGGCAAGCCCGTCGCCGGCGCCGAGGTCGTGCTCGAATTCGTCGGCGACTTGAAGCAGAGCTACAAGGTGGTGACGAGCGGCAACGGCGAGTGGGTCAAGACCGGCATGATCGCGACGCCAGGGTCATGGACGATCACCGTCACCAGCGGGAAGAAAACCGGGGTGCTGCCCGGCGCCCGCACCAAGATCGGCGAGATGACGCGCGTGGCGGACATCACCATCTCGGAGACGGCCGCTTCGGTCAGCAAGGCGCCGGCAGGCATGTCGCCGGAAGAAATTGCCAAGCGCAACAAGCGCCAGGAGGAGCTCCAGAAGCTCTTCGACGCGACCAACGTTGCCTTCGACGCCGGCAACTACGACGAGGCGCTGGTCAAGCTGCAGGGCATCATCAAGGAAATCGAGAAGTGCGCGGCCTGCTACGCCAAGATGGGCGACGTCTATCTTAAGAAGAACGACACCAAGGAAGCCGAGGCGGCGTACCTCAAGGCGATCGAGATCGATCCCGCGCAGGCGAGCTCGTACGCGGCGCTGGCGACGATCTACAACGAGCAGAAGAAGTTCGACGAAGCCACCAAGATGAGCGCGAAGGCGACCGAGCTGATGGGCGCCTCCGGCGGCACGGATCCGACCGCGATTTTCAACCAGGGCGTCATCTTCTGGAACCAGGGCAAGGCCGCGGAAGCCAAGGCCGAGTGGGAGAAGGCCATCAAGCTCGATCCCAAGATGGCGGAAGCGCACTACTGGCTGGGCATGGCCAACCTGAATCTGGGCAAGATTCCGGATGCCAAGGTCGCGTTCAACGAGTACCTGAAACTGGCGCCCACGGGCCAGTACGCCGCGACGACCAAAGCGATTCTGGACACGATCAAGTAAGGGGCATGGCCCCGTCCGGCGGCGACATCCCCGATCACCTCGAGGCTGTGCGCCGCCGCATTGCGCTCGCCGCCGGCCGCGCCGGCCGGCCGGCGGCCGCGATCACGCTGGTCGCGGTCTCCAAGACATTTGGCGCCGATCTCGTGCGCGAAGCCGCGGGCGCCGGCCAGCGGCACTTCGGCGAGAATCGCGTCCAGGAAGGCCTCGACAAGATCGACGCCTTGTCCGAATCCGGCCTCATCTGGCATCTGATTGGCCATCTGCAATCCAACAAGGCGCGGAAGGCCGCGGCTGCTTTCGCCTGGATTCAATCGATCGACCGGATGGACCTGCTCCGCAAGCTGGATGCCGCGGCGGTGGAGTACGGCACGACGCCGTCGATCCTGATTCAGGTCGATCTCGCGCAGGAAGCCACCAAACATGGCGCCGGCACGGACGCGGTGCGCGACCTCGTGTCCGCCGCGCTCGACGCGCGCGCCGTCCGCCTGCGGGGCCTCATGATCGTCCCGCCGTTTCCGGACGACCCCGAGGACTCGCGGCCGTGGTTCCGGCAGCTGCGGGAGATCCGGGACGCGCTCGTCGGAGGTGGCGCGCCCGCCGATCGCCTGTCCGAGCTGTCGATGGGCATGAGCCACGACTTCGAGGTCGCCATCGAAGAGGGCGCGACGATGGTGCGCGTCGGGACGGCGATTTTCGGCCGGCGGACGCCGCAAGCCGCCGAGGCGCCCGAGGAGACGCGATGACGCTCGACGGCGTCACGGTCCGCCCGTCGGCCACCGGCGTCCGGTTCGAGGTGCGCGTGCAGCCGCGCGCGTCGCGAACGGCGGTGCAGGGGCCGCGCGACGGCCGGCTGGTCGTGCACGTCACGGCGCCGCCCGTCGATGCCGCGGCGAACGAGGCCGTGATTGAGCTGCTCGCGCGCGAACTGGGCGTGCCGAAGCGAGCGGTCCGGATCGTCTCGGGCAATCGCGGCCGGACCAAGGTGATCGACGTCGCTGGTGTCACATGCTCCTGATCGAACACCTCGATCAGCTGTATACGTGCGCCGGCACAACGGCGCGGTCGGGCGCGTCGCAGTCCGACGCGGGGCTCGTCACGGACGGCGCGGTGCTCAGCGACGGCGCCACCATCGTCGCGGCCGGCCCGACGGCCGACGTGCGCCGGCGCGTGGCCGACCCGTCCGCCATTCAAGTCGTCGACGGGCGCGGCCGGTCGCTGGTGCCCGGGTTCGTGGACGGGCACACGCATGTCGTCTTCGCCGGCGATCGCCGTGAAGAGCTGCGCCGGCGGCTGGCCGGTGCGTCGTACGCCGACATCGCGGCCGCCGGCGGCGGCATCCTCTCCACCGTCCGCGCGACCCGGTCGGCGACCGAAGAACAGCTCATCGAGGCCACATCCGTGCGGCTGGCGGAAATGCTGGCCGCGGGCACGACCACCTGCGAAGCCAAGAGCGGGTACGGCCTCGATGTCGAGTCCGAAGTGCGCATGCTGCGCGTGATCGGCGCGCTCGGCGCCCGGCAGCCGATGGAGCTTTCCGCGACGTTCATGGGCGCGCACGAAGTGCCGCCCGAGTACCGGGGCCGCCAGGCGGACTTCGTGCGGCTCGTCATCGACGAGATGATCCCGGCCGCCGCGGGGATCGCCGAGTGGTGCGACGTCTTCTGCGACAAGGGGTTTTTCACGCCGGACGAATCGCGCGCGATCCTCGAGGCCGGCGCGGCGCGCGGCCTCAAGCCCAGGATTCACGCCGACGAGCTCGCGGCGAGCGGCGGGTCGGCGGTTGCGGCGGACGTCGGTGCGCGGTCCGCCGATCACCTCGTCCACGTGCCGCCGGCCGGCATCGCGGCCCTGGCCGCCGCGGGCGTGGTCGCCACACTCCTTCCCACCGCCGCGTTCTATCTCAAGCTCGGCAGGTTCGCGCCCGCGCGCGACCTGATCGCCGCCGGCGTGCCCGTCGCGCTCGCCACCGACGTCAATCCGGGCGGCGGCTTCTCGCCGTCCATGCCCTTCGCAATGGCGCTGGGGTGCTTCGGGATGGGCCTGACCTTCGAGGAAGCGCTCGTGGCCGCGACGATCAACGGCGCGGCGGCGCTGGACCGGGCGGACCGCCTCGGAAGCCTCGAGCCCGGCAAGCAACTGGACGCCGTGCTCCTCAACGGTCCCGCCGTGAACCTGCTCCGCGTGAACGCCGCGCCGATTGCGGCCGTCATCAAGAAAGGCGTCATCGTCTCGGGGAAGTTCCCCAGTTCCTCAGCTCCCCAGTTCCCCAGTTAAGTTAATCTCTCGCCCCATGCTCACCTCGCGTTCCGTCGCCGACCTGCTCGACGCCTTCAGCTCGCCCGATCCCACGCCGGGAGGAGGATCCGCGGCCGCGCTCGCGGGCGCGCTGGGCGCGGCGCTGCTCGCGATGGTGGCCGGGCTGCCGAAGACGCGAACGGGCGTTCCGGCGGAACGGCAGGCACTCGACACCGCCCGGGCGGAGCTGCTGGGCCTGCAGCGCACGCTGCTCGAGCTCGTGGACCGCGACGCGGCCGCCTACGATCTCGTCGTCGCGGCGTTCCGGAAACCGAAGGCCACCGACGACGAGAAGTCCCTCCGATCCGCGGCTATTCAGGATGCGATGCGCGTGGCGACCGAGGTGCCGGTCGAGACGTTCCGTACGGCCGCGGCGGCGATGGTCGCGGGCCGCACGGTGGCCGCCAGCGCCAACCCGTCCGCCGCCAGCGACATCTTCGTGGGCTCCCAGGCCTTGTGGCTGTCGATGAACGGCGCATTGGCGAACGTCGAGATCAACATCGGCAGTCTCAAGGATGCGGCACTCGTGGATCGACTGACGAAGGACCTGCGTGCCGCGCACGCCGAGGCGGCCGCCGCGCTTCCCGAAATCTCGATGACACCCGAGCTGGCGGACCTGACGCGCAAGGCCAGCTTGCGCCTCGGCGGGCACGGACACTTTCCAGAAGACTAGAAGTGCGGGGACGGGTACGCCTCGTACGCCACGTACGCCACGTACGCCACGTACAAGGAACGAACTGACGCTGGCCTGCTTCTTGGAAGAATGTTGACCGGGATCAGGTTCCTCGTACGGGGCGTACGAGGCGCACGGGGCGTACGAGGTTTACCGGACGCGGCCGCCGATCCGGCCCCAGCGAACGTCGCTGAAGAATCTGCTGAGCGAGCCGGCTTCGGCGAACGAGAAGTAGATGAAGAGGGCCTGGCCCTTGATGTAGTGATGCGGCAGGTACCCCCAGAAGCGGCTGTCCTGGGAGTTGTCGCGGTTGTCACCCATCATGAAGTACTGCCCTTGCGGGACCGTGACCGGCCCGTACGCCTCCCGCACATCGTCCGATCGCAGGGGACCGGTCCCCGGCGCGCCGTCCGCATGGTGGGCGTACGGCTCCTGGAGCGGCTTGTCGTTGACGTACACGCGCTTCTGCCGGACCTCGACGCGATCGCCCGGCAGGCCGATGACGCGCTTGATGAAGTCGCGCTCCGGATCCTCCGGGTACTTGAAGACGACGACGTCGCCGCGGCGGATCGCGCGGCCCGGCAGCAGCGCGCGCTCGACGCCCGAGACCGTCGGCGCGAAAATCATCTTGTTGACGATCAGGTGATCGCCGATGAGCAGGTTCGGCTCCATCGATCCCGTCGGGATCTTGAAGGCCTGAAAGACGAACGTCCGCACGAACAGCGCGAGCACGAACGCAATCAGCAGCGACTCGGCGTACTCCCGGAGGACGGACTTTTTCACTCCTGCCCCACCTTCAGCACCGCCAGGAACGCTTCCTGCGGAATCTCGACGCGGCCGACGCGCTTCATGCGCTTCTTGCCTTCCTTCTGCTTCTCGAGCAGCTTGCGCTTGCGGCTGATGTCGCCGCCGTAGCACTTGGCGAGCACGTTCTTGCGCATCGCCCGGATCGACTCGCGCGCGACGATGCGGCTGCCGATCGCGGCCTGGATGGCGATCTCGAACATCTGCCGTGGGATGAGCTCGCGCATCTTGGACGCGAGCGCACGGCCCCGCGCGTAGGCGTTGTCCTCGTGCACGATGACGGACAGCGCGTCCACCGGTTCGCCGTTGACGAGGATGTCCAGCTTCACGAGCGGCGCCGGCTTGTAACCCGTGACGTGGTAGTCGAGCGAGGCATAGCCGCGCGAGATCGTCTTCAGCCGATCGTAGAAGTCCATGACGACCTCGTTGAACGGCAGCTCGTAGGTGATCAGCATCCGGTCCTTGGAGACGAACTCCATGCTCTTCTGGATGCCGCGCTTCTCCTGGCACAGCTCGAGAATGCCGCCCACGTGCTCGGCCGGCGTCAGCATCATCGCCGTGATGATCGGCTCCTCGATCTGGTCGATCTGCCCGGGATCCGGCAGCTTGGACGGGTTGTCCACCTCGATCAGATCCCCCGCCGTCGTCAGAACCTTGTACAGCACGCCCGGCGCCGTCGTCACCAGGTCCATGTTGTATTCGCGCTCGAGCCGCTCCTGGACGATCTCCATGTGCAGCAGACCGAGGAACCCGCAGCGGAAACCGAACCCGAGCGCCATCGACGTCTCGGGCTCGAAGAAGAACGACGCGTCGTTCAGGCGCAGCCTCTCGAGGGCCTCGCGAAGCTCCGGGTACTGCGACGCCTCCACGGGATACAGGCCCGCGAAGACCATCGGCTTCAGCTCTTTGAAGCCGGGGAACGGCGTCTCGGTCGGGCGCGCGGTTTCGGTGATCGTGTCGCCGATCTTCGCGTCGGCGACGTTCTTGATGTTGGCCGTGAGAAACCCGGCCTCGCCGACGCCGAGCGACTCGACCGGAATCGGCTTCGGCGTGAAGACGCCGAGCTGCTCGACTTCGAAGTCCTGCCCCGCGTTCATGAGCCGGATCTTCAGGCCGGGCCTCAGGCTGCCGTCGATCACGCGCGCCAGGATGACGACGCCTCGATAGGCGTCGTACCACGAGTCGAAGATCAGCGCCTTCAGGGGCGCGTCCGGATCGCCGGTCGGCGCCGGCAGCCGGTGGACGATGGCCTCGAGGATGTCCTTGACGCCGGTGCCCTCCTTCGCGCTCGCGAGGATGGCGCCGCTCGCGTCGAGTCCGATGATCTCCTCGACCTGGCGCCTCGCCTCCTCGGGCTGGGCGCCGGGCAGATCGATCTTGTTGATGACCGGAATGATCTCGAGGTTGTTCTCGACCGCGAGGTACGCATTGGCCAGGGTCTGCGCCTCGACGCCCTGCGAGGCGTCCACCAGCAGCAGCGCGCCCTCGCACGCGGCGAGCGATCGCGTGACCTCGTAGGAGAAGTCCACATGGCCGGGCGTGTCGATGAGATTGAGGATGTACTCCTGGCCGTCGGACGCCTGGTACGTGAGCCGCACGGCGTGGGCCTTGATGGTGATGCCGCGCTCGCGCTCGAGGTCCATGCTGTCGAGCACCTGCGCCTCCATCTCGCGCATGCGCAACGCGCCGGTGACCTCGAGAAAACGGTCGGCCAGCGTCGACTTGCCGTGGTCGATGTGCGCGATGACGGAGAAATTCCGAATCAGTCGATGGTCCATGCGAACGTCACATTATGTCGTGAAAGGAATCTCACCACGAAGAACGCGAAGAACTCGAAGGACTGACTGCCGGCAGCCAGCAGCCCGGCGTGCGCCTGAGATCCGAATGAGCCGGATGCACGAGAGCGGCATGCAACGCGCCATGGCTCTCGCGCATCCGGCTCACTCGGATCTCAAGCGGCCTTCGGCCGCGGGCGGGGCTTGGCCCCGCCCGCACGCCGGGCCCTTCGTGTCCTTCGTGACCTTCGGGGTGAAAGCTCTCAGCGCTGATCGAGCGGGAGGAATTGCTGCGGGTACTTGGGCCCGATGTAGTCGGTGCGCGGGCGGATGAGGCGGTTGTTCGCGTACTGTTCGAGCACGTGCGCGGTCCAGCCGGAAATGCGGCTCACCGCGAAGATCGGCGTGTAGAGATCCACCGGGATCCCGAGGGCGTGGAAGACGGTCGCGGAATAGAAATCGACGTTCGGGTACAGCTTCTTCTCCTCGCGGACCACCGCCTCGATGCGCTCGGACATCTGGTACCACTCGGGCTGGCCCGTCTTCTCGCCGAGCAGCTTCGAGAACCGCCGCAGATGGGTTGCGCGCGGATCCTCCGTGCGGTACACGCGGTGCCCGAAGCCGGCGATCTTCTCCTTGCGCGCGAGCCTGGCGCGGATGGACTCGACCGCGCGCTCCGGTCCCGCGTGCTGCCCGATGTCGAGGAGCATGCGCATGACGTCGGCGTTGGCGCCCCCGTGCAGCGGGCCCTTGAGGGTGCCGATCGCGGCGACGATGGTTGAATGGATGTCGGTCAGCGTCGCGGCCGCCACGCGCGCCGCGAACGTGGAGGCGTTGAGCTCGTGGTCGGCATGCAGCACGAGCGACACGTCGAAGGCCCGCGTCGCCAGCGCCGACGGACGCGCGCCGGTCAGCAGGTACAGGAAGTTCGCGGCATGCCCCAGGGCCGGGTCGGGCTCGATCGGGCCGCCGCCCGCAGTCATCCGGCCCCACGTGGCCACCAGCGAGCCCAGCTGCCCGGTCAGCCGGACGGCCTTGCGGTACGCCGCCTGTGCGGACTTGTCGGCCGCGTCCGGATCCCAGTGCCCCAGCATCGACGCCAGCGTGCGAAGGGCGTCCATCCCCTCCACCTGCGGCAGCGATCGCATCGCGCGCAGGATGGGCTCGGGCAGGACGCGTGCGGCCGCCAGCGCCGTGCGGACGTCACCCAGCTCCGCGCGAGTGGGCAGCCGCCCGTGCCAGAGCAGGTAGCAGACCTCTTCGAATGTGGCGCCCTTCTCGGCGTCCGCCAGATCGTGGATGTCGTATCCGTGATACGCGAGGACGCCTCTCGTGCCGTCGAGGTAGCAAATCGCCGAGTCGCCGGCGACAACGTCTTCGAGGCCGGCTTTTACGGACACGTCATTGCCTCATGGCCTCGTTTCCGACCACGACGATGGTGTCGCCGCCGAGCTGCTGGAAGATCGAGGTCAGGCCCGTGTAGAGGAACCCGAACTGGAAGAGCACGAGGAACGGCAGCGTGCCGTAGATACCGTTGGCCGCCGCGTAGACGACGGTGCCCGTGAAGTACACGCCGAGCGCGACCTCGATGAGCGGCTGGATCGGCAGCGACTGGTGATACTTCTTGTGCAGCCAGTCGTCCTTGGCGCGCTCGATGCCGTACTTCGGCGTCCGCATGAAGTCGCTCGCTTGCCCGCGCATCGCCTCGATCACCGCGCGCGCGTTGTTCACGGCGAGCCCGATGCCGAGCGCCATGACGACCGGCAGATACCGGACGCGGCTGCGCCAGTCCGGATAGGCCTCCCGCTGCGAAATCAGATAGAAGTTGAAGACCGACATCGTCGCCGCGGCGAAGAACGGCACGTCGATGAGCAGCATCTCCGTCCAGCCCATCGTGTACCGCACCACCATCGCCGGGAACATCAGCGCCGACAGCACGAGCATCAGGAGATAGTTGAAGTTGGCCGTCAGGTGGAAGAACGCCTCCACCTTCACTTTGCGCGGCAGGTCGGACTGGAGCAGCTCGGGCAGGACCTTGCGGCAGGTCTGGATCGATCCCTTCGCCCAGCGATGCTGCTGCGACTTGAAGGCGTTCATCTCGACGGGCACTTCGGCCGGCGTCACGAGGTCGGGGAGGAAGAGGAACCGCCAGCCGCGCATCTGCGCGCGGTAGCTCAAGTCGAGATCTTCCGTGAGCGTGTCGTGCTGCCAGCCGCCCGCATCGGGGATGGCCGCGGCCCGCCAGACACCGGCGGTGCCGTTGAAGTTGAAGAAGCAGCCCAGGCGGTTGCGCCCGCCGTGCTCGAGCACGAAGTGGCCGTCGAGCAGGATGGACTGGACGCGCGTGAGCAGCGAGTAGTCGTGATTGAGGTGGCCCCAACGGGCCTGTACCACCGCGAGCCGCGGGTCCGTCGTGAAGTACGGCACGCTCCGCCGCAGGAAGTCCGTCGGCGGGACGAAGTCGGCGTCGAAGATCGCGATGAACTCGCCCCGAGCCTGGCGCAGCCCCGCTTCGAGCGCGCCGGCCTTGAAGCCCGTGCGGTCCGTGCGGTGGAGGTACTTGATGTCCACGCCCCGCGCGGCCCATCGGCGCACCGCCAATTCGGCAATCTCGCGCGTCTCGTCGATCGAGTCGTCGAGCACCTGAATCTCGAGCTTGTCGGCCGGGTAGTCGATCGCGCACGCGGCGCCAATCACGCGGTCGACGACGTACATCTCGTTGTAGATCGGCAGCTGAATCGTGACGACGGGCCACTCGTCCACCGGTGGCGGCGGACCGGGGACCTTGTCGCGATTCTTCATGTACTGATAAACGAGATAGGTGCGGTGGCACCCGTAAATACCGAGGATGCACAGCACGAAGAAGTACAGGACGAGAATGAGCGTGTCAGCAGGCGTCATAGAATGGACGGCCGGGGGCGACCCTCAATTCTAGGAACGCGCGCGTAACAGAGTCAAACGTCAAAGCCGTGACAAAACCGGAAGTCGCCTCCCAGTCGCTCCTGTCGCTGCGCGCGCTGTTCGAGGCCGTGCGGGAGGGTCGTCTCGACCCGGCGGACGCAGAACTGCAGGCGCGGTCGCTCGCCGAGCTGGCGGCGGTCGAGGACCTCGGGTTTGCCCGGGTCGATCATCACCGGGCCATCCGCCAGGGTTTTCCCGAGGTGGTGTTCGGCCCCGGGAAGACCCCCGACCAGGTCGCCCGCATCGCCGCCGCCATCGTCGCCCGCGGGCACAGCCTGCTGGTGACCCGCACGGACGCGGCCGCCTTTGCGGCGGTCCGGGCCAGGGTCCCCGACGCCGTCTTTCACGAGCAGGCGCGGATCATCGAGCGGCGGAGCGACGCGGCGCCGGGCAGGGGCGTCATCGTCGTCGCCGCCGCCGGCACCTCCGACCTGCCGGTCGCCGAGGAGGCCGCCGTCTCGGCCGAGGTCATGGGCAACGAGGTCGATCGGCTGTACGACGTCGGCGTGGCGGGCCTGCACCGTCTGCTCCGCGAGGCGGGCCGGTTGAGCAGCGCGCGGGTCGTGATCGCGGTCGCCGGCATGGAGGGCGCGCTCCCGAGCGTGATTGGCGGCCTCATCGCCGCGCCGGTCATCGCGGTGCCGACCAGCATCGGCTATGGCGCGAACTTCGGCGGGCTGACGGCGATGCTCGCCATGCTGAACTCGTGCGCGACTGGCGTCGCGGTCGTCAACATCGACAACGGCTTCGGCGCCGCGTCGATTGCCAGCGCCATCAACCACCTGCCGTAGCCGGCCGGGCCATGCACTCCGGCGTTCTTCGCACACTCGAGTTCGATCGCATCCGCGAGGTGTTGGCGCGCGAGGCCTTCACGCCGCTGGGCCGCGCCCTCGCGCGGGCGCTCGAACCGGCCGTCGATCCGGAGGAGGTGCGGCAGAGGCTCGCGCTCACGAGCGAGGCGGCTGCCCTGCTCAAAGCCGCCGGCCGCGTGGCGCTCGACGCGCCCGAGGACCTCGACGCGATCCTCGCGAGCCTCGGCGAGGACGATCAGGAGCCGCTCGCGCCGCTGGCGCTGCTCGGGCTCGCGCGATTCACGGGCTCGGTCATCAGGTCGGCTGCCACGGTGCGCGAGCACGGCGGACCGGGGCTGCGCGCGCTCGTCGCCGACGTCGGCGACTTCACGGCCGAGATCACCGCGATCACCCGCGCCATCATGCCTTCGGGCGAAGTGAGCGACGACGCGTCGCCCGCGCTTCGGGAGATTCGCGAGGCGCTCCGGCGGCAGCGGGCGCGACTGCGGGCGACGCTCGAACAGATCGTCCGCGGGCGGGACCACGCCAAATACTTGCAGGATCAGATCATCACGGACCGGCAGGGCCGGTACGTGGTGGTCGTCCGCGCCGAGCACAAGGAGGCGCTGCCCGGCATCGTCCATGGCAGCTCGGCGAGCGGCGCCAGCCTCTACGTCGAGCCGCTCACCACCGTCGATTTGAACAACGACGTCGTCGCACTCGCGGAGCGGGAGAAGTACGAGATCCACCGCATCCTGCTGGCGTTGACCTCCGCGTTCCGCGTGAGAAGCGATGAGTTCGACGCGCTCACCGGCGCGGCCGCGCGCCTGGACGAGGTGCTGGCCAAGGGCCGGCTTGCGGGACGCGTTGACGGCATCGCTCCAGCGCTCGTCACGGACGGCCGTATTGAGTTCAGGGGCGCGCGGCACCCGCTCTTGATTCCGGCGGTGCGCGACCTCATCGATGATTCGGGCGCCAGCCTGTCCGTCGTGGTCGCGTCCGACCTCGTGCTGGTGCCGCCGACGCGTGCGCTGGTGATCTCCGGGCCGAACACCGGCGGCAAGACCGTCGCCCTCAAGGCGTTCGGCCTGCTCGCGTTGATGGCTCAAGCCGGACTGCTCATCCCCGTCGACGAAGGCAGCGCCTTCACGCCCTTCCGGTCGATCTTTGCGGACATCGGCGACGAGCAGTCGATCGCGGCGAGCCTCAGCACCTTCTCCGCGCATGTGGCGAACCTCGTGGCGATCGAGCGCCGGCTCGAACAGCCTGCGCTCGTGCTGCTCGACGAAGTCGGCGGCGGAACCGATCCGGTCGAGGGCGGCGCGCTGGGCGCCGCGGTCATCGATCATTTTCAGAAGCGCGGCGCGCTCGTGGTGGCCACGACACACGCCGACGCGTTGAAGACGTATGCGGCGACGAGCGCGGGCGCGACGGCGGCCGCATTTGGCTTCAATCCCGACACGTACGCCCCGACGTACAAGCTCCTCTATGGCGCGCCCGGTCGGAGCCTCGCGCTCGAGATCGCCGAGCGCCTGGGCATGCCCGCCGCGGTGATCGCCGACGCCCGGACCCGTCGCACGGGCCGTGAGTCAGAGCTCGCCGCGCACCTCGAGCAGATCGATCGGGTACGCGGCGAGGCTGAGCGCGAGAAGCTGGCGGCCGGCGAGGACCGGGCGGCCGTGCAGCGCGAGCGCGAGTCCCTGCAATCCCGCGAGGCGCGCCTCGCCGAACGCGAGGCGGTACTGAAGAAGCGGCTGGACGACAAGGTCGCGGAGAAGCTGCGGGAAGCACGCGTGGAGGTCGAGGCTGTCGTCACGCGCCTGAAGAGCAAAGCGGCCGCCCTGACCGACCGTACACCCGGGACGCGCGCCGGAGGGCCCTCGACAGGCGACGTCGGCGCTCTGGGTGCCGAAGCACGCGCCGCGCTCGGAGCGATTGCCGCCACGTTCGACGAGCCCGGCGCGGCGCCGGCTCATGCGGCGCTCGACGGCGACCCGGAGGCCGGCCAGGCCGTGTTCGTGACGTCGTTCGGCGCCGAGGGCATCGTGCGCGGCGTGTCCGGAAAATATGCGGAGGTCGAGATTCGCGGCAAGCGGACCCGGGTGCCGATTGCCGCGCTGCGCCGCACATCGGCGGGTCCGGCCGCGGCCCGGAAGTCGCCGTCGCCCGCGCGATCGGCGTCATCGGGCGTGTCCACGCCGGACGCGCGCGCGGCCGCCGAGCTCGTCGTGATCGGCGCGACCGTGGACGAGGCGCTGTCCCGGCTCGAAAAATTCCTGGACGATGCGCTGCTCGCGGACGGCCGGCGGCTGCGCATCGTGCACGGGCACGGCACGGGACGCCTGCGCGACGCGGTCCGCGCGTTCCTGAAGGCGCATCCGCTCGTCGCGACTGTGGACGCCGCGCCGGACAACGAAGGCGGCCAGGGTGCGACGGTTATAGAGTTGAAGGACTAGTGGCGCTCTTTCCTCAATCGTTCATCGACGATCTGAAAGCGCAGATCGACATCGTCGCGGTGATCAACGATGTGGTGCCGCTCAAGAAGACGGGCGGCACGTGGAAGGGCCTCTGTCCGTTTCACCAGGAGAAGACGCCGTCCTTCAACGTCAACAAGGACAAGGGCTTCTTCAAGTGCTTCGGCTGCGGCGCGGGCGGCGACGTCGTGAAGTTCGTCGAGCTCCAGCAGAAGCTGTCGTTTCCCGAAGCCGTGCGCTACCTCGCCGGGCGCGCGGGCATGACCGTGCCCGAAGGCGAGAGCGGTCCGACGGATCGCGCGGCGGCCGCGGAGCGCGAGACGCTGCTGCAGATGCACGAGGCGGCACTCGCCTTCTACCGGGAGCAGCTGGCGTCTCCTGCGGGCGCCCGCGCGCGGCGCGAGCTCGAGACGCGGCGGCTGCGGGCCGAGACGATCGAGACGTTCCGGTACGGGTTTGCACCCGCGGCGGGCCGGGACACGCTCCACGGCCGGTTCGAAGACCAGAAGGTGCCCCTGGCCCTTCAGACCAGGTCGGGCCTGGTCCTGGAGCTCGACGGGGGCCGGGTCGTGGACCGGTTCCGGAACCGCCTGATCATCCCGATCGCGCGCGATTCGGGTGCGGTGGTCGCCTTTGGGGGGAGGGCCCTGGAGGCCGGACAAGTCCCGAAATACCTGAATTCCCCGGAAACTCCGCTGTATTCGAAGGGCCGGACGCTCTACGGTCTGGACGTGACGAAAGGGGCCATTCGGAAGCACAATTATTGTGTGCTGGTCGAGGGGTACTTCGACTTGGCGCAGGTGTGGCAGGCGGGAATCCAGCCCGTGGTGGCTTCGTGCGGCACCGCGCTCAGCAGTGGACAAGCCCGGATACTGAAACGTTTCACGTCCAAGGTCGTTCTGAGTTTTGATCCCGACACGGCGGGTCAGGGCGCGGCGTCGCGCTCATCGGAGTTATTGGTTGCCGAGGGCTTTCAAGTGAACGTGGCGCTGCTCCCGGAAGGCAGCGACCCCGACACCTTCGTCCGGACGACGGGCGGCCAGGCGTATGTCGAGCGGCTCACGGGATCCCAGCCCTACCTGGAGTTCCTGCTGGATCGCGCCGCGCGCGCGCACGACGTGACGAGGCCGGACGGCCGGAAGGCGTTTCTGACGCAGATGCTCGCGGTGGCGGCGACGATTCCGGATGCGGCCGATCGCGATACGTTCGCGGACCGCCTCGCGCACAAGGCGCGGGTGACGGAAGGTGTCGTCCGCGACGAAATCCGGAAGGCGGCCGTGGATCGCCGCAAGGACGTCCCGGCGTCGGTCGTCGCGTCGACGGTCCGGCTGCGGCCCGCCGAACAGGGCCTGCTGTGGACGCTCGCGCACCGGCCGGTCGAAGGCCTCGCGGCGGTCGCACAGCTGGATCCGGAGGATCTCGAAGGGTTGGTCTCGGCGCCCGTCCTGCGGCTGGCTGCGTCACTCGCGGACGTGCCGCCCGACCTGGTGCCGGGTTTGCTTGGCGAACGTCTAAGGGATGAGGAACGCGCGCTGCTCGACCGCGCGGCGCGCGAGGGGGCGGCGCCGGCGCTCCCCGCGGACTGCGTGCAGCGGCTCAAGCGGGATCGGATGCAGCGCCAGCTCGCGGGCCTGCAGGAGGAAATTGACCGATCGCCGAACGCCGACCTCCGGACACTTTGGGAGCGCAAGATGGAGCTCCAGCGGCAGCTTGATCAGTTTCAACGTTAATCGGGAGATACCAGTTGTCCATTGAAGAAAAGTACGACGAAATCCGCCAGCTCATCACCATCGGCAAGGAAAAGGGCTACCTCCTCTACGACGAGGTGAACGAGCTCCTCCCCGCCGACATCACGTCGTCCGAGGAGCTGGACGACCTGTTCAGCACGTTCGGCAGCGCCGGCATCGAGGTCGTCGACTCGGAGAAGACGTACCGCGACGAGAAGCTGCAGGGCGAGGGCGGCGATGAGATGGATCTGGATCTCACGCCGGGGGCGCTCGACAAGACGAACGACCCCGTCCGCATGTACCTGCGTGAGATGGGCACGGTGCCGCTCCTCACCCGCGAGGGCGAGGTCGCCATCGCCAAGCGCATCGAGCAGGGCAAGCTCGCGGTCATCAAGTCCATCTCGCGGACGCCCAAGGTGACGCAGGAAGTCATCGCGATGGGCGAGCTGCTGAAGGGCGGCGAGCGCACCGTGCGCGAGCTCGTGGTCTTCAACGAAGAGGAGATCACGGACGAGAAGATCCAGGCGCGGCAGCGCGAGCTCATCCGGCAGCTCGACCGCGTGAAGGTGGCCCAGGACGCCGTCGCGAAGCTCGACGAGAAGTACGCGGACGTGCAGAAGACCGACAAGCGGAAGTACCGCCGCGCGAAGTGGCGCGTCGGCCGCGCCCGCGTCGAGCTCTCCCGCGCCATCCGCAAGATCGAGTTCACCGAGATGGTGAAGCGCCGGCTCATCGACGGCCTGAAGAGCGCCGTCGAGGACATCCAGGCGAAGCAGCGCGAGATCCGGCTGATCGATCAGCGGCTCGATCCGAAGGCCAAGCGCAAGCTGCGCGAAGAGGAGCGGAAGCTCCTGATGAAGCACAAGGACGACATCCGCAAGGAGATCCGCGGGATGGCCGCCGTCCTCAGCCAGCCGGTCGAGGTGCTCACCACCACGCTGCGGACGATTCTCGAGGGCGAGGCCCAGGCCGAGCAGGCGAAGAAGGAGCTCGTGGAGGCCAACCTCCGCCTGGTCGTGTCCATCGCCAAGAAGTACACGAACCGCGGCCTGCAGTTCCTGGACCTCATCCAGGAAGGCAACATCGGCCTCATGAAGGCCGTGGACAAGTTCGAGTACCGCCGCGGCTACAAGTTCTCGACCTACGCGACGTGGTGGATCCGGCAGGCCATCACGCGCGCGATCGCGGATCAGGCGCGGACGATCCGCATTCCGGTCCACATGATCGAGACGATCAACAAGCTCATCCGCACGTCGCGCGCGCTCGTGCAGGAGCTCGGCCGCGAGCCGACCTCCGAGGAGATCGCGCAGCGCATGGACATCCCGGTCTCGAAGGTGCGGAAGGTGCTCAAGATCGCGCAGGAGCCGATCTCACTCGAGACGCCGATTGGCGAGGAGGAAGATTCGCATCTTGGCGACTTCATCCCCGACACGAACGTCGTGTCGCCGTCGGAGGCCGTGATCAACCTGAACCTGAAGGAACAGACCGACAGCGTCCTCAAGACGCTCACGCCGCGTGAGGAGCGTGTGATCAAGATGCGCTTCGGCGTCGGCGAGGGCTCCGAGCACACGCTCGAAGAGGTCGGCCAGAGCTTCGCGGTCACGCGCGAGCGCATCCGGCAGATCGAGGCGAAGGCGCTGCGCAAGCTGCGCCATCCGTCCCGCAGCCGGCGCCTGAAGCCGTTCCTCGAAGGACGGTAACCGCTCGAGGTCGGGAAGCAGGCACGCGGGATTCACGTACAGCCGGGCGTCGGGCAGCGACGCCAGCGACCGGCAGTCTCTAACCGGCATGCTCAGCGTGCGCCGCGCCAGCGCGGCGCTGACTTCCCGGCCCAGCCCCGGCTGAAACGCCGAATAGTTGATGCCTTCATCCCAGGCGTCGTTCACGTAGGTCGCGAACGTGAACGGCCGTGTCTGGACGAATCGTCCGCTCGACGCGTCCCACCCCACGTACGAGGCCGTGCCCCCGATCGACAGGAGATCCGTCCAGAATTGAAAACCGGAATAGCCGGCGGCCAGATCGGCATAGGCGAGCACGCCGGTGAGCGACCAGCCCTTGAGTCCGTATTCCGTCCAGCGAAACTTTCGGGCGGGCGACCCCAGCTCCTCGTCGAGAATCGACGCGATGTCGCGGCCGCGTCCGGTGGCGTCGCGCCAATGCTCGAGTCCCTCGCGGATGAAGTGATTGATCTTGTCGAGGCCGACGACTCGGCCGGAGAGCAGGATGGAGTCGGCGACAAAGATCACCCGGCCCTGGAACGGGAACAGCCACGGCTGGTCGTAAGGACGGGCGCCATAGATCGTGTCGCCGAACTTCAGGTGACAGCGGTCGAGTGCGGGCTGGCGCGTGATCCACTGCGCGAACCGCGCGTGCGGAACGAGCGTGCGGGGATCGAGCGCGCTGGCGCCGATGTGCTTTTGCAGCGCCGACAGCAGACAGTTTGCGCCGCAGGCGGCCGCGCCGCGCCGATTGGCGAGGTCGAGCGCCGCCTGGATCCGCGAGTTCATCAACGCGTCGAGGGCGCCCAGCGAGTCCCTCGTGAGGCGCGCGCGACAGGTGAAGTTGTCCGACTCGTCAGCCCGCGCGGGCGCCGGCGCGCACAGCATGGCGACAAGGACGGCCGTGCTGGTGCCGATTCGCCTCAGGGTGGGCATGAACAGTCCCTACGAGGTTGTATGCGCAAAGCACGGGGAAAACGGCTCACAGACGGGCGATAATCGGACACGCCCATGCCCCGTCTGCGGTCATCCGGCTCGCGCGGCGCGTCAGCTCTGGTGACGCTCGTGCTGGCGGCCGGCGTGGCCGACGGGCCGGCCGGCGCGCAGCAAGTACCGCGTCCCGTCAGCCTGACGCGGCCGGCGTCACTGGCGGCGCCGCGCGCGGCGGGCCCGCTGGACCCGTGGGAGCGCCGCTCGCGGCTGGTGTCGATCAATACAGGGGCGCTTCCCGATCGTGGAGCACCCGGGGCGGCGCCGGCGGCCAGCGCGCAAATCGTCATCGACCTGTTCGATGGCGCGTCGATCACCGCGGTCTTCGATCACTTCGATCCGAACAGCACAGGCGTCACGTGGGTCGGCCATGTGCCGGGACAACCAGGAAGTCTCGTCACGCTCGTTCAGGGCAGCGGCGTGCTCGCCGCGAGCATCATCCTGCCGGACGCGTCCTATACGATTCGACCGGCGCCGCGCGACCCGGGCGATCCCGCGCCCGGCGCCGAGCCGGTGCACGTCCTCGTCCAGATCAACAGCGAGGGCTTCCTGCCCGAAGCGCCCCCGGTCGTCCCCGAAATCACACCGCAGGCCGTGCAGGCCGCCGCCGAAATCACGCCGGCAGACACGGCCGAGCTCATCGACGTGCTGATCGTCTACACCGCTCTCGCGGAGGCCTGGGCCGGCAGCCGGGGCGGCATCGTCAACTGGATCAACGTTCAGGTCAGTGAGACGAACTCCGCCTATGCCGCGAGCGGCGTTCACCAGCGCGTGCGACTGGTCCATACCGAGCGAGTGCCGTACTCGGAGCTCGGCAACTTCAACACCAATCTGAGCAGGCTCCGCGCCGGCTCACAGGGCCTGGAGTCCGTGGCCGCACTCCGGAATGCCTACACCGCCGATCTCGTGTCGATGTTCGTCCGGCCGACGGAGGCGGCGACCGCCTGCGGAATTGCGTTCCTCATGACCTCCGTCTCGACGGCCTTCGCGCCGAGCGGCTACAGCGTGGTCGATTCCCCGTGCAGCAGTGGCGTCCTGGCCCATGAGTTCGGCCACAACATGGGGCTGCGCCACGACTGGTACATGGACGCGGGCGTCACGCCCTTCACGTATGCGCACGGCTACGTCAGCCTCGAGGGGCGGTTCCGGACCATCATGGCCTACCCCGACGCGTGCACGTCGCGCGGCGTCGCGTGCCCCAGGCTGCTCGCGTTCTCGAACCCGGAGATGACGCATCTCGGCCAGCCTCTGGGCATTGCCGGAGGTACCAACACGTCATGTCCGACGACCAATGCGTCGAACATGTCGTGCGACGCCGATGAACGCCTCGCGCTGAACAACTCCGCGCTCGCCGTCGCGAATTTCCGGGAGTTCTCCACGTTGCGTCCGCCGCTCATCGTGACGCATCCGCAGAGTCAATCCGTCGGACCCGGCCAGGCGCTCGCGCTGCAGGTCGCGGCCGAAGGACTCGGGCCCTTCACGTACCAGTGGTATCGCGGGGCGTCCCCTGGCATGAGCCAGCCCATCGCCGGCGCCACCGGCCCGAGCGTCACGCTGGTGCCCGGCTCGGACGGCGTGTGGCTCGAACGCTGGTCCTATTGGGTGCGAGTGTCAAACGACATCGGCCCCGCACACTCCAACACCGCCGTCATAACAATGGCTCGCCCCGGTGCGGATGCCGACGCGCCGCAACGGCGCACCGTCGATCGCGACGCCCCGGGTGCGCGCGGGCGGAGCGCAGACGGAGCCGCATGGCCGCCGGGCGGCCTGTGGCTCCTCGGTGCGAATGAGAGTCACCTGGCTTGCCGCATCGCCGAGATCGAGGCAGATATCGCGGGGAGCGCGCTGTTGCGGCACTCCGGCAATGTCCCGCAGATCATGGCCGCCCTGGAACGGCTGATGCGGGCGCTGGCCGTGTTGGGCGACCCCTTCTGCAAGGCCGCAGGTGGCGGCCGCCCGTAGGCCTTCCCGTCAGAACTTCCGCACGTAGGACGCCGACAGCGCCATCTGGAATGTCCGTCCCTCGCCGGTGAACGCCTCGAACTCGGTGCGTGACAGCTGGAGCGACGGAACGACCGCTGCTGAACTGAACTGGAGCCCGGGATTCGTGGCGTTAAGGACGACCACGCCTCCGGGCGATGCGATGACCCGGGACGGCGTGGCATCGAGGTGCGCCGACAACTTCGTCGAACTGGCGAGCACGCGGAGCTCGACGCGATACGCCGAAGAGCGGGTGAGATCGTGCATCAGGCCGCCGCCGAAGACCCAGACGAGCGAGTTGGACCTGTCGTAACGCAGCCGCATGGTGTCGGTCTCTTCGATCACGGCCTGGGCCGGAGTCGTGAAGCGATAGGTACCCGTCAACGTCAGCGTCGCGGGACTGCCGACGGTCGCCGCCATTCCGACGCCTGCGAGCAGAACGGGCCGCACCGGGCTTTCGTGGCCGCGGTACTGAAACACGCCACTGACAAGAAGCCGGCCCCCACCCTCAGTGAGACTGGCAGCAGACGTCACCGTCGACGCGGTGATGACGGACGCCCCGGATGCGGCGAGCGCGGTGAACGCCGTTCCAAAACTCGCGCGTGTGGCCTCGACGCGCTCACGCGTGGCGTCATCGAAGGCGGGGCCGCCGAGGCCGAGATCGACGGACGCCTCGAACCACAGGCGACCTGTAAGATGCCGTGCGATTCGTCCGCCAATCTCGGCACCTGACTGCCTCGGCACGGGCCAGCCTGGCAGCTCCAGCGGCCGCATCGAGCCAATGCCTCGCAGCGAGAGCACTTGATTCAGCAGTTCGGTCCCGTCGCCGAAGTACCACGACATCACGGCGCGGCTCTGCGTCGTGCCATCCGCCATGAGGAACGTCGGGCCGGCGAACGGCGTGCGCGACTCGCCCGTCGGCGTCGAGCCTCTGGTCACCAGCCCGCCGTGGAAGCTGACTTCCCACCTTGGCGCGCCCTGCTGGGGAGACAGCTGCTGGGGCGACGTCTGAGCGCCCGCCGCGCGTGGGGTCAGGGCGGCTGTCGCGGAGACGAAGCCGATACAGACGACTCGTCCGATCACGGCGGCAATTATGTGCTGTCTGGCGCGGTTGGTGGGCCCCCCAGGATTCGAACCTGAGACCAGCCGGTTATGAGCCGGCCGCTCTAACCGCTGAGCTAGGGGCCCTCCGCAGACACGATATAACTTGCGCCCCGGTGTCACAACCGCGCCGGTGCTATTCGAAAGGTCGTTTGCGAACTTGAAGATAAAATCTCCCACGTGATTCAGGCTCTCGCCTCGCTCGTCGCGCTTCAGGCGCTGGATACCGCCGCGGACGCCGCCCGTAAGCGGCTGGCGGAACTGCCGGCGGCTGAAAAAGCCATCGACGACGCGCTGGCGGCGGCGACGGCGGCGCTCGACGGCGTGAAAGGACGTCTTCACGAGAATCAGACCGTGCGGCGCGCGCTCGAAAAGGACGTCGCCATCGTCGACACGCGCCTGGCGAAGTTCGACGCCCACAAGGCCGCGGTCAAGACCAACCAGGAGTACACCGCCCTCCTCCACGAGATCGCCACGGCAAAGCAGGAAAAGGACGCCATCGAGGAGAAGATCCTCGTGCTCATGGAGAACGCCGACGCGTTGAGCGCGGAGCTGAAGGCCGACGAGCGGGCCGTGGCGGAGAAGAAAAAGGCCGGCGACCAGGCCAGGTCCGCCATCGCGGCCGAACGCGGCCAGCTCGACGCCGAGCTCAAGCGACTCGCGCACGAGCGCACGGGCGAGGTCCGGGGCGTGGACGCGCCGCTGCTGGCGCGGTACGAGCAGCTCCTCAAACAACGGCGCGGACTCGCGGTCGCCCGGATGAACGGCGAGCTGTGCACCGCCTGTCACGTCAGGCTCCGTCCGCACGTCACGCAGCAGATTCGACGAAACGACGAGATCGTGGCGTGTGAGAGCTGCCAGCGCCTCCTGTACTACGTCGAGCCCGCGCCGGGATCCTGACGCGGCATGTCCAGCTATCAGGTCAACATCGACGGCGGCGCTCGCGGCAACCCCGGACCGGCGGGCTGGGGCGTGGTCGTCCGGAACCAGGCCGGCGACCTTGTCACCGAGCTGATGGGCGCCCTGCCCCACGCGACGAACAACGTCGCCGAATACCAGGGGCTCCTCTCCGCGCTGGAGTGGTGCGCCGACCAGGGCGCCAGAACGGTGCACGTCCAGTCCGATTCACTTTTGCTCGTGCAGCAGATGCGCGGGGTGTATAAGGTGAAGCACGAAGGCTTGAAACCGCTCTACGGCCGGGCCCGGCTGCTGGCGCATCGCATCGGCGCGGTCACGTTCGAGCACGTGCGGCGCGAACAGAACAAGGACGCCGATCGGCTCGCGAACCTCGCCATGGACGAAGCCGAAGGCAGGACCTAGGACCCGGGACCAAGGACCCAGGACCGACAGATGTCAGACCGCAAGTACCGTCAACGCGGATATCAGGACAGCGGGCCCCGGGAACGGCGGCCGGACGCCCCCCGCAAGCCGCCCGAACCGCGCGACCCGCGGATCCCGCGCGACCCGACCGTCCCGAACATGCCGGGCTTTCGCGACGTCTTCCGCTGCGCCCGTTGCGGCCATCCGGAAGGCACGGACGTCGGATCCGCGAGCCGTTGCGGCAAGTGCGGCGTGGATCTCCACGCGTGCATCCACTGCGTGTCGTTCGATTCCAGCGCGCGCTTCGAATGCGCCCGTCCCATCCCGGCGCGCGTCAGCCCGAAGGACACCGCCAACGCCTGCACGCTCTTCGCGCCCCGCGTCAGCGTCGAGCGCGAAACGGGGTCGGCGCAGGCACCCAACAGCGCCCGCAAGAAGTTCGACGACTTGTTCAAGATCTAGACACGGAGAACCGGAGGAACGGAGCGCATGGAGAGTGGAGGATCGTCGTGAAGACTAGCCAGCTTCGTACCCGTCTCTGGTCGGCCGCTCTTTTCCTGTCCGCCATCACCGCGCCTCTTGGCGGGCAGACATCAGCACCGGCGTCCGCGCCGGGTGCCGCCCGCAGCACGACACGAACCGCCGCTGCGGATCCGGCCTGGCCTCGCGGCGCGATAGCCGATCCGACCACGCTCGGTTTCACCAAGGCGGGCCTCGAGGCGCTCGACGCGCGCATGAAGCAGTCGGTCGCCGACGGCGATACGGCCGGCATGACCTTCATCCTGATCCGCCACGGCCAGGTCGCGGACTTCCGGACGTTCGGGCAGCAGACACCCGAGAAACCGATGGCGCTCGATTCGCTCTTCCGCATCTACTCGATGACGAAGCCGATCACCGGCGTCGCGATGATGCAGCTCTACGAACAGGGCAAGTGGCGCCTCGACGATCCGATCACGAAATACGCGCCTGAGCTCGCGGGTCTGAAAGCGCTCAGGTGGGACAAGGACGGCAAGGTCGTGACTGGCGCGGACGGCACGGCGGTGCTCACGACGCCCAAGAAGCCGGCGACGATGCGCCAGTTGATGAGCCATACCGCGGGCTTCGGCTACGGCCTCCGCGGCGAGGATCCGGTCAACCAGGCCTTCCGCGACCAGCGCATTTTCGCATCGGCGAATCTGGACGAGATGATGAAGAAGATCGCCGGCATCCCGCTTCTCTACGAGCCGGGCACGAAATGGTCGTACTCCGTCGCGGTCGACATCCAGGGATATCTGGTGCAGAAACTCTCGGGCCAGAAGTTCGGCGATTACCTCAAGCAACACGTCACCGGTCCGATCGGCATGACCGATACCGCGTTCTACGTAACTGCGGATCGCAAGCCGCGTTTTGCCGAGGTCTATCACTGGGACACGCAACAGAACAGGCTGGTCATGAACGCGGCCGGGGCCTATCTCGGCGGCTACGAGGATCCGACCCGCCTCGAGTCTGGTGGCGGCGGACTCGTCAGCTCGACGCACGACTACGCGCGCTTCTGCCAGATGCTCCTCAACAAGGGCGAAATCGGTGGTACCCGCATTCTCAAGCCCGAAACGGTGATTCTGATGGCGCGGAATCACATCGGCGGACTGCCGGTCACGGGCGACGGCACGCAGCCGGGAGCGGAGGCGGTTCGCTTCGGCCTCGATTTCGCGGTGTATGTCGAACCCGCGAGCGCCGGCCTGCCGTATGGCAACGGGACGTTCTACTGGGGCGGCGCGGCCGGCACCTGGTTCTGGATCGATCCGGTAAACGACCTGGCCTTCGTCGGAATGATTCAGAACCGGGGCGGGAACCGTCCGGGCGGTCTCAATTTCCGCGCCGACTCGGCCAAGCTGGTCTACGGCGCGCTGGCGAAGTCCGCCCGGCCCGTCGCCCGAAGGTAAATCGCCAGGCAGACCAGCGCGCAGATCGCCGCCGCGAGGAACGCCGCACCGGGCAGGTGGGCGGGGGCGTCAGCCGACGAGAACCGGCCGAACAACTGCGACATCACCGGCGGGCCCACGATGGAGCTGAGTGAGTACAGGCTGGCGGCGCCCTGCAGCTCGCCCTGCGCGTCGGCCGCGATGCGCTGGGACATGTAGGCGTTGGTCACCGGGCTCACCAGCGCCCGAGCAGCGTGACGGTGATGAACGTCAGCGCGTGCCGGCTCGAGGCCCATCAGGCGCTCGCGCGGCTCACGCGCGCGGCTCGGCCGCGGCTGAGAGCCTGATGGCGGCAACGAGCCGGCCCGTGCGCGGGCCTTCGCGCCGGTACGAAAAACAGACATCCGGGTGGTGCGCGGTGCAGAACCGGGCCACGTGAATGGCGTGCGCGGGCACGCCGGCCGCCGCAAGCAGGTCGGCATTGGCCTGCCAGAGATCCAGCCGCCAGTGTCCCGGACCGTCTTCCGTGAACCACTCGGCCGCATCCGGCGTCGCGGCCAGGAACGTGTCGCGGACGCGCGCATCCACCTGATAGCAGCAGGGCCCGATGCTGGGCCCCATGGCAGCGACGAGTGTCGATGCCGATGCGCCGAGTGCCTCCATCCGCTCGACCGCGGCGGTGACGACTCCAGCGGCGGTCCCCTGCCATCCGGCGTGCACCGCGGCGACCGCGCGGCCGCCGGCATCGGCGATCAGGATGGGCACGCAGTCGGCGATGCGGACGGCAATCGCCCTGGCCGCATCGGTCGAGACGATGGCGTCGGCAGCCGCGGCCGGCGCGTGCGAGGTGCCGGCAGCCACCACGGCGACTTCGCGGCCGTGCACCTGCGAGACGGTCACCAGATTCGCACGGGCGACGCCCATGACCGTCGCGAGGTGGGTGTAATCCGCCTGCTCCGTGTCGCCACGGAAACTCCAGGCGCGCGTCGTGAAGGCGTGGGCCGCGAGCGGTTCCAATGCCCTCGCCCGCAAAACCCGCCCCACTCCGTCGTCTCGCCACGCGAACCCGGCGTCAACTGCAGGCGTCACCAGAGGGCCTGTCTCGGCTTCCATGTGAACTCCAGGCGTCACGGACGATCGGCGGTTCCCGAGACCAGAAGCGATCGACCCGCGAAAGCCAGATTGTACCGGCACTTACGCGGACGACGTGACGCGACCGGAATGTGGCCTCGTGCTTGCTCTGTTTGGCGCAGGCGGAAGCACTTGCCTTCCGCCCCAAACAACGAGGCAGGAATCAATGACTGTGCGATTCGTTCAAAACGACAAAGGCAATCCCGCGGGCAAGCTCGCTGACGCCGAGCTGCACTTCTCAGGCGGCCCGCTCGACGGGCTCAGGCTGCTGGGCTTCACGGTCTGGGAGCGCAAAGGCGGCGGCCGCAACGTGACGTTTCCGGCGCGGCAGTACTCCGTCAACGGCGAGCGCCGCAGCTTTGCGCTGCTCCGTCCCGTGACGTCAACAGCCAGCCAGGACCGGCTGCGGGATCTGATCCTCGAGGCCTACAAAGAGCACGAGGCCGAGCTCGCGACGACGTTCTAGGAAGAACTTCGAACGTCAGACCTGAGCCCTCAGCGCATGCGCTGACGACATGGTCTGCTCGGCTCTGAAGCTCTTGTCGAGCTCGGACCGGAAGAAGCTCGTCTTCATGCCGCCGTCGATGATCTGCCACGGCAGGAACGCGTCGCCGCTGCGGTCGCGGTAGAGGTACGCCTCGGCGTCGAGGCCGCTCTCGGCGACTGCCGCGCGCCAGTTGAGCCCGTTGGCCTGGGCTCGCTCGATGACGTCCGCCACGCGCCGATCGCCGAGTGACAGCAGGCCCTGGTAGTACGAATGCCGTTCCGACTTGATGTTGAAGTACACGTGCTCGAGTCCGTCGACGAGGCCGCGCAGCCGGCCGGCCTTGCGCTCGATGACGCCGGCGTCGGTCATCGGCAGCCACTGGTACGTCGTGCCGGGCTTCGGCACCAGCGGGTTCACGGATGCGACGATGCGGCCGATGACGCCGGTGGAGGCGGCGACCATCCGATCGCGAATGGCGATCGTGAGATCGCGGATCGCGACGAGGTCCTCGTCCGTTTCCGTCGGCAGGCCGATCATGAAGTAGAGCTTCAGGTTCTGGAACCCGGTGTCGAAGATGAGTCCGGCTCGGTCGAGAATCTGCTCGTTCGTGATGGTCTTGTTGATCACGCGGCGCAGCCGGTCCGACCCTGTTTCCGGCGCGATGGTGAGCGACCGCTCGCCGCCCTCTCTCAGCAGCGAGACGATGGCCGGAGTGAGGTCGTCGAGGCGGAGCGACGCCGGGCTCACGGTGTAGCCCATGCCGACGAGGCTGCTGAGAATGTGCTCGATTTCCGGATGGTCGCAGAGCGCGATGGAGACCAGTCCGACCCGGTTGGCGTGCGGCCGCGCCGCGGCGGCCAGCTCGAGAATGCGCGACGCCGGGAACGGCCGGACCGGCAGGTAGTTGTAACCCGCCCAGCAGAATCGGCAGAGGTTCGCGCACCCGCGCACGACCTCGACGAGCAGCCGCGATCCGAACTCCGTATCCGGCGTAAAAATCGTCGTCGCCGGCGGATCGAGCCGGTCGGCGGTCTTCACGGCGGCCTTGTTCACGACCGCGGGCGCGCCCGTGCCGGGCCTCGGCGTGATGGCGGCCACGCGTCCCGGCCCGTCGTACGTGACGTCGTAGAACCGCGGAATGTAGAACCCACGCTCGCGCGCGAGCCGCCCGAGGAGGCGCTCGCGATCGCGTCCGCCCTCGTCGGCGAAGGCCTCGACGATCGACGGGACCAGCAGCTCCGCCTCGCCGGCCGCAATCACGTCGGCGAACGGCGCCAGCGGTTCCGGATTCACGAACGTCACGGCGCCGCCGATCACGACGAGCGGATCGCGGCGATCCCGGCGATCGGCGCGCGGCTCCAACCCCGCCAGTCTCAGCATCGAGACGACGTTCGTGTAGTCCCACTCGAAGGACACCGAGAACGCAAAGACGTCGAACTCGCGGACAGGCGTCTGGGATTCGATGGTGACGAGCGGCTCGCGGCGCTGGAGCCATGCGGCCAGTTCCTGCTTCGCCGGCAGGAACACGCGCTCGCACACGACGCGCTCGTCGGCGTTGAACAGGCGGTAGACCGTCTGCAGGCCGAGGTTGGACATCCCCACGAAGTAGGTATTGGGGAATGCCAGCGCCACGCGGAGCCGGCCGCCGTGCGGCTTGCGGATCGCGCCGACCTCGCGGGCCAGCGCGGCCCGAGCCTGGGCCCGCGGGTCGAGGGCGGACGTATCGCGGCCGGGTCTGGCGGATCGAGTGGAATTGGGCACAGGCACCTGGCCGGCTGGGTGACACCGCGCCTCGTGCGGCGGCGGGCTAGCCGACCTTGGTACTGGCGATTGTACCTGCGGTAGGGACTCTGCCTTACAGGTTCCGGAGTTCCGCAGTGCCGGGGTTCCGGAGTGCCGCATCCGGTTCCGTCGTTCCGAACCTCGGAACCTCAGAACCGCCAGCCGCACCCCGGAACGCTCGGAACCCCGGAACTTGGAACCTGCAGCAGCCCTAGCTGTCCTTGCGTCTTAGGAACGCCGGCACATCCAGGCCGTCGTCCGAGCTGTCGGAGGGCGGGCTCGCCGGCCGGTAGCTGAGGCCTGGCAGATCGACGAGCGCGCGACGGGTGATGCGGCCGCCGTTCACCACCATGCGCTCGTCATCAACGGCGCGATTGGCGGTGAAGGCGCTCATGTCCACCGGGGTCACCTTCGAGGCCTGGCGGCCGGGGGCGACGGCGGCCTGCGTGTGATCGAAGCCGGTGGCGATGACGGTGATCTTCACCTTGCCCGACATCTTCTGGTCGATGACCGCGCCGAAGATGATGTTGGCCTCCTCGTGCGCGGCGCTGTGCACGATGTCGGAAGCCTCGCTGACTTCGGTGAGCGTGAGGTCGGGGCCGCCGGTGATGTTGATGATGACGCCGCGGGCGCCCTTGACCGACGCCTCCTCGAGGAGCGGGCTCGAGATCGCCGCGGTCGCGGCGAGCCGGGCGCGATCTTCGCCGGTGGCGACGCCCGTGCCCATGATCGCCATGCCCATGCGCGCCATGATCGTGCGCACGTCGGCGAAGTCGAGGTTGATCAACCCGGGCATCAGGATGAGGTCGGAGATCCCCTGGATCGCCTGGCGCAGCACGTCATCGGCCGTCGCGAACGCCGCCGACATGCTGGTGGCCTTGTCCACGGTGGCGAGCAGGCGCTCGTTCGGGATGACGATCATCGTGTCGACGCTTTCGCCGAGCTCCGCGATTCCGATCTCGGCTTGATCGCCGCGCTTGCGCCCTTCGAATCGGAACGGCTTCGTGACGACCGCCACCGTGAGGGCGCCGATCTGGCTGGCCAGGCTGGCGATGACCGGCGCCGCGCCGGTGCCCGTGCCGCCGCCGAGACCGGTGGTGACGAAGACCATGTCGGCGCCGGACAGCGCCTCGAGGAGCGTGTCGGTGTCTTCGAGCGCGGCGGCGCGGCCGACGTTGGGGTCGGCGCCGGCGCCCAGGCCCTTCGTCAGGTCCCGCCCGATCTGGATCTTCACGGGCGCGGCGTTGTTCTGCAGCGCTTGCGCGTCGGTGTTGGCGACGATGAACTCGACGTCCGCTAACCCCGCTGAAATCATGCGGTTAACGGCATTGCCACCGCCGCCGCCCACGCCAACCACCTTGATCCGGGCGCCGGTTCTCGGCAGATCCTCCTGCAGCAGAATCCGAAGCTTCTCGGGTCTGGCGTCGCTGGTTTGACGTACGGGCGTGGGCATGGGCATCTCCCTTTCAATCTTCAGAAGAATTCCTTGAACAGGGTCCGCAGGCGGCCCGTGAGCCGGCCGATGGTCCCGGCGCCGACGCGAGCTGGCTCGGCGTGCAGGTTGCGATGGGTATAGAGGACGAGGCCGACCGACGTCGCGAATCCCGGGTTGTTCACGTGATCCGCCAGTCCGCCGACGCCTTCCGGCGACGCGCGCCGGACCGGCATGTCGAAAATCTGTTCCGCGATCTCGGCCATGCCTTCGAGCATGGCGCTTCCACCAGTGAGGACGAGTCCAGAATTGAGCGACCGCTCGTATCCTGCGCGGCGAATCTCGTCCCAGAGCAAATGGCAGATCTCCTCGGCGCGCGGTTGCAGAATCTCGGAGAGCATCCGCCGCGGCATCGTGCGCGCCCGCAAGCCGGCGATGCTCGCGACCTCCATTGTCTCACCCTCCGGCACCAATGCAGACAGCGCACATCCCGCTCGACGCTTTAATCTTTCCGCGTCGGGGATCGGCATGCGGAGTCCGACGGCGATGTCGTTGGTGAAGTGATCGCCGCCGACGGCCAGGACGCCGGTGTGCCACAGGCTTCCCCGCTCGAACACGGCGAAGTCGGTTGTCCCGCCGCCGATGTCCACGACCAGCACGCCCAGCTCCTTCTCGTCCGGGGTGAGCACCGCTTCGCTTGCGGCCAGCTGCTCGAGCATCGTGTCGCCGACTTCGACGCCGGCCCGGTTGACGCACGCGATCATGTTCTGCATCGACGACGTGCTGCCGGTGACGACGTGGACGTTGACCTCGAGGCGGCTGCCGGTCATGCCGATGGGCACGGTCACGCCGTCCTGGTCGTCCACGACGAAGTCCTGCGGCAGGACGTGGAGGATCTCGCGGCCGCCGGGAAGCGCCACGGCCCGGGCCGCGTCGATGGCCCGCTTCACGTCTTCCCGCGTGATTTCGCGATTCCGCCCCGCCACGGCTACCACGCCGCGGCTGTTGAACGCCTTGACGTGCGCGCCGGAGAGGGCCAGCACGACGCTGTCCACCTCGACGCCGGCCGTGAGCTCGGCCTCGTCCAGCGCCTTCTTGATGGCTTCGGCCGCCGAGTCGACGTTGTTGACCACGCCGCGCCGGATGCCCTTCGATTCGGCCAGGCCGATACCGATGATGTCCAGGCCGCCGTCGTCCATCACCTCGCCGACAATGGCCGAGACCGTGGACGTCCCGACGTCCAGCCCGACCAGGTATCGTTCCTTCCGCGCCATCAACGCCTCGCTTCCCTTCGCACGCCTGCCTCGCCGAAGCCTCGGCGAAGGCGGGCCTACCTGCCGCGCCCGCCGGCCGTCGCTGCGGACACCATCTGCCCGCGCGCCCGGACGAAGAGCCGTCCTTCAAAACGCAAGTCCACGTAGTCGATGTCCTGGAACTGGTCGGCGAGCGTCGGCCCCATCTCGAGATAGACCGTCAGGCGCTCGACGAACTGCTCGTCGCCGAGGTGGAGATAGGCGGCGTCATCATCGAGCAGCACGACCAGGTCGTGCGGATTCGTGGCGTCGATCTGGGAGACGCGCTTGCGCAAGGCCGGCTTGGCGTCGAGCTCATCGAGGAGCCGTCGCGTCACCGCCAGGCGGGCGGGATCGACGCGGGCGGCGCTCCCGCGGGCCTGGGCCGTCGCCACGCCGTCGACGATCGGCAGATCCAGGTTGCCAAACGAGGGACCGAATTCGGCGAGGAGCACACCGGCTGCGTCCATCAGGAAGAGCTGCTGGCCGATCCGGGCCAGCACCTCCGGCACCCGTTCGATCACGCGGACTTCGATGGTGGACGGCAGCACCCGCCAGAGCGTCGCCTCGGCCACCCAGGGCGATTCGAGCACGCGCGCGCGAAACGCCTCGAGGTCCACGCGCAGAATGTTGACGCCGCGCGCGGCCGCGAGGCGCGCCTCGATGTCGGCCGCGGACAGCCGCGTGTGCCCGCGCACGAGCAGTCGATCGACGGCCAGGCCGGGCGCGCTGAGCAGCACCCCGCTCGCGGCGGCGACGATCGCCAGGCCCGCGATCACGGCGGCCGCGGGCTTCCAGAGCCGGCTCCAGCGGAGCGCCGACCGTTTGCGGACCGGCCGCGAGTCGGGCCGGCGGAACCGCTTGTCGGACGGCGTGCTGACGCCCGACATCACCGCGGCGGCTGCGGCTTTGCGGCTCATCGCGACCCTCCCGCCAGGGCATCCGCTGCGGGCGCGCCCGCCAGCGCGGCCAGAATGCGATCGCCGACGCCGCCGATCGACCCGGCGCCAAGAGTAATCACGACGTCGCCGTCTCGTGCCACGCGGGCGACGGCCGCCGCAACCGCGCTCAGATCCCGAACCACCTGCAGGTCCGGCACGCACTCGGCCACCGCCTGCGCGAGCGCATCGAGCGTCGCGCCAGGCAGGGGCGGCTCGCCGGCGGCATAGATGTCGGTGAGAATCACGACGTCGGCGCGCGCCAGCGCCGGACCGAACTCGTGGAGAAGGTCGCGCGTCCGCGAATACCGATGCGGCTGGAAGACGGCGACGACACGTCCCGGCTTGCCGGCTCGTGCGGCGTCAAGCACGGCCGCAATTTCGGTCGGGTGATGACCGTAGTCGTCGATGACGGTGACGCCGCGCGCCGTCCCGCGTGTCTGGTAGCGCCGCTCGGCGCCGCGGAACTCCGCGAGCGCCGCCGCGATCGGCGCAAATCCGACGCCGAGCTCGAGGCCGACGGCGACCGCGGCCAGCGCGTTCCGCAGATTGTGCACGCCCGGCACGTTCAGTCGCAGCTCGCCTTGGGCGGCCCGGCCGCCGTCCGCCCGGTTGCGATAGTGGACCACCGAGCGGCCGCTCACCCCGTCAATCGCGGGCGCCTCGCCACGGACGTCGGCATTCTCGACGAAGCCATAAGTGATCACCGGCCGCGTGAGACGCGGCACGATCGCGGCAACGGGAGGGTCGTCGATGCACGCGACCACGGCGCCGTAGAACGGCACGCGGCCGGCAAATTCAATGAACGCGTCCACGAGGCGGTCAAACGATCCGTACGCCTCCATGTGCTCGCGATCGATGTTGGTGATCACGGCGATCGTCGGCGACAGCATGAGGAAGGACCGATCGCTCTCGTCCGCCTCGGCGACCATGTACGGTCCGCTGCCGAGCCGGGCGTTGCTGCCGAAGGCGCTGAGCCGCCCGCCGATGACCGCGGTCGGGTCCAGGCCGGCGCGCTCCAGCATCAACGCCACCATCGACGTGGTCGTCGTCTTGCCGTGGGCGCCGGCGATGGCAATCCCGGTGCGCAGCCGCATCAGTTCCGCGAGCATCTCGGCGCGTGGAATGACGGGGATGGGGCGCGCGCGGGCGGCGGCGACCTCGGGATTGTCGGGCGCGACGGCCGACGAGACGATCACCACGTCGGCGTCGCCGATGTTGGCCGCGTCGTGCCCGACGCGAACGTCGATGCCGAGCGTGCCCAGCCGATCGGTGAGATCGGAGCGCCGCAGGTCGGATCCGCTGACGCGGTAGCCGAGGTTCGCGACCAGCTCCGCGATGCCGCTCATGCCGATGCCGCCGATGCCCACGAAGTGCAGGTGCTTCGTGCGGCCAAGCGCGAGTCCGCGCGCGTCACGCACGGGCCAGCTCCAGCAGCCGCGCGACGATCATGCCGGCCGCTTCGGGCCGCGCCTGGCTGTGCATCGCGCGCGCCATCGCGAGACGCCGGACATCGTCATCGAGCAGGTCAGCCACGAGCGCCGCCAGTCGATCGCCCGACAGCTCGGATTCCTCCACCATCGCCGCCGCGCCGGCCGCGACGAGCACGCGCGCGTTGCGCCGCTGATGGTCGTCGGTCGCCGCGGCGTACGGGATCAGCACGGCCGGACGGCCGGACGCCGCGAGCTCCGCGAGCGTCGTCGCGCCGGCCCGGCAGATCACGAGGTCCGCGGAGGCCATCTCGGGCGCCACCGGATTCAGGAACGACTCGGCGCGGGCGGCGACGCCGGCGGATTGATACGCGCGACGGACCTCGTCGAGATCGCGCGCGCCGGTCTGGTGCAGCACGTCGAGCGACCCCACGCGTTTCATCAGCGCCGGCACGGCCGTCGCCATGGCGACGTTCAGGATGTGCGCGCCCTGGGATCCGCCGAGCACGAGGACACGGCGGCCGGCGCGCGGACCCGCCGACGGGGCCGCGGCCGCAAAGAACTCCTGTCTCACGGGATTGCCCGACACGAACCCGCGCCCTTTGAAGTGCTTCAACGTCTCCTCATATGTCACCGCCGCCGCGTGCACGATGCGCGCGAGCAGCCGGTTGGTCAGGCCGGGCACGGCGTTCTGCTCGAGGACGATCGTCGGCACGCCACGCAGCCACGCCACCATCACGATGGGGCCGGAGCTGTATCCGCCGACGCCGACGACCACCTGCGGCCGGCGCCGCGAGATCACCCGCCAGGCGTCCCACAGGCTCGGAACGATGAGCGAGGCGCCGCGGAGCCGGGCCCCGATCGACTTGCCCTTGATCCCCGCGCTGCGAATCACGTCCAGCTCGAACCCCTCGGCCGGCACGACCTTCGCTTCGAGGCCCCGCGACGTCCCGGCAAACGACACCCGCGCGCCGGGCACGCGGCGCTGAATCTCGCGCGCCACGGCGATGCCGGGAAACAGATGACCGCCGGTGCCGCCACCCGCGATCACCACCGAGAGTCCGGTCACCCGACGGCCCTCCTTCGCCCACCCGAGCCCCGATCCACGTCACCCGCGGGCCTCGAGCGAGCCAACGGCCCCGGGCGACGACTGCTGCGAGATGTTCAGCAGCACGCCCACGGCCACCATGTTCACGAGCAGTGACGATCCGCCGCTGCTGAGGAACGGCAGCGGAATCCCCTTCGTCGGCAGCAGCCCCACCACCATGCTCAGGTTCACCAGCGCCTGGCACGTCACCATCATCGTCAAGCCGATCGCGAGAAGCGATCCGAATCGATCCGGCGCGACGAGCGCCGTCCGAAGCCCGCGCCACGCGATCACCGCAAAGCCCAGCAGGATCGCGGTCGTGCCGAGCAGTCCGAACTCCTCGCCGACGACGGCAAAGATGAAGTCGTTGTGCGGCTCGGGCAGATAGCTGGCCTTCTGGACGCCCCCCATCAGGCCGCTCCCGAACAGGCCGCCCGACCCGACCGCCATGAACGATTGCACCGCCTGATAGCCGTCGGTCCATCGCTGCGACCACGGATCGAGCCAGGCCATGAGCCGTCGCATCCGGTAATCCGAGGTCACGATGAGGACCATGGCCACCGGCAGCATCACGAGGAGCGTGCCGACAACGTACCGGTAACTCAGACCGGCGGCGAACAGCACGGCGGTGACGATGAGCAGCAGCACGGCGGCCGTTCCGAAGTCCGGCTGGCTCACGATGAGCGCCGCGAACCCGGCGCCGACCACGCCAATCGGCAGCAGGGCGTAGGCGACGTCGTTCACCCGGTGCATGCGGTGCTCGAGCAGCGCGGCCGTGAACAGCAGCGCCGCCAGTTTTGCGGCTTCGGACGGCTGAAGCGTCGTGAGATCGCCGACGTGAATCCACCGCTGCGTGCGGTTGATCGGGTCGAAGAAGAACACGGAGATCAGGGCCAGGATCGTCACGCCGAGTAACGACCAGATCACGGCCGGCCGCCGGAACTGGTGGTAGTCCACGCGCATGATCGCCAGCAGCAGGAACAGGCCCAGGCCGACGGTGATCATCTGCCGCCAGAGCAGTTGCCCCGCCGACGCGCTGTACACGAGCACGACGCTGGCGCCGACGAGCAGCAGCGTCGATCCGAAGAGCAACCGGTCCGACTTCAACGTGCGTGCCATTTCACACCTTTGCGAGACGCCTAAAGTTCAATCCCGACCCGCCGAAACTTCCTTCGCGGCCGTAAGCCCTCAACAGTCATCAGCCGGGATGGGGCGAGAACACCAACCTCACAGGCCGGGGCGGCCTGTGTTCCCAGCGGTCAGTTCCCCACCGCCGCCCCCGATCTGATGACTGTTCAAGGCTCAGCGCTGCCGCACCTCCTCCGTCTGCATCTTCGCCACCGCCGCTTTGAACGCCCGCCCGCGGTCGGCGTAATCCTTGAACATGTCGAAGCTCGCGCACGCCGGCGCGAGCAGTACAACGCCCCCGGGCCGCACGAGCGCGGAAGCGCGCTGCACGGCGTCATCCATTGATGCGGCATCCCGGACCGGCACGACGTCGTCGAGCGCGGCGTGGATGAGCGGCGCGGCCTCGCCGATCGCGACGACGCCGGCCGCGCGCGCGCGCACGACGTCGCGGAGATCCTCGAACCGGCCGCCTTTGAAGCGCCCGCCGAGAATCACGACGACCCCGCCGTCAAAGCTTTCGAGCGCGCGCCGGGCGGCCTCGATATTGGTCGCCTTGGAGTCGTTCACGAACTGGACCTCGCCGACGGTCGCCACGCGCTCGAGCGCGTGCTCGAGCCCGCTGAAGTCTTCGATCGCCGCCTGCATCACGGTCGGCGGCACGCCGACGACGGTGGCGACCGCGACGGCCGCGAGGACGTCGGCGAGCAGGTGCTTCCCCGGCAGGCGGACCGACGTCAGCGGCACGAGCGGCGTGACCTCTCCGCCGCTGCGTCGCACGATCGCGCCGCCTTTGGTGGTGATCCCATCGTCGAGGCCGTTCTCGAGGGCAAAGTCGAGGCGCCGGGCGCGGCCGGCGCGGGCCAGCGCCAGCGTCGCCGGATCGTCCGCGTTGATCACCGCCCAGTCCCCGGCGGTCTGATTGGCAAACACGCGCGATTTCGCGGCCGAGTAGGCCTCGAACGTCCCGTGGCGATCGAGGTGATCCGCCGAGAGGTTGAGGAGGACCGCGATCCACGGATGGAACGTGTCGGTCGTCTCCAGCTGGAAGCTGCTGACTTCGACCACGTGGATGGACGACGGCGTCGAGCGGCTGACCTGCGTGGAGAGCGCGGTGCCGATGTTGCCGCCGGCCGGCGCGTCAAACCCCGCCTCCCGCAGGATGCGCGAGGTCAGCGTGGACGTCGTGGACTTGCCCTTGGTGCCCGTGATCGCGACGACGCGCCCGGACAGCCAGCGCGAGGCCAGCTCGAGCTCGCCGATCACCGGCACGCCGCCCCGTCGCGCGGCGGCGATCCCCGGCTGATCCGGCGATACGCCCGGACTGACCACGATCAGCTGGGCGCCGGCCAGCAGCTCCGGCCGGTGCGCGCCGA
>Ga0137433_1000144_pt1 | contig 40019 bp, 67 predicted proteins | sample EasRivERMZT840_2_FD_102335 | JGI IMG/M metagenome (GOLD analysis project Ga0137433, IMG submission 102335) | Soil microbial communities from meander-bound floodplain in the East River, Colorado, USA - East River MetaG ERMZT840_2 | ecosystem: Environmental > Terrestrial > Soil > Floodplain ...
ATGCCGCCGCCCTTGCCGCCGCCCTTGCCGCCGACTCCGCCGACTCCGCCGCCTCCGCCGCCTCCGCCGCCGCCCTTGCCGCCGCCGGGTTATCAATCAGCGTCCGCGCAAACTCTATTGCTTGCCGTGGCCGTTTATCGTTTGGGTATTTATCCTCGAACAGGTGCAGTGTATGTTCCGCGCAGGCCACAGCAAATTGTCGGGCAGTCCGTTCATCAATGATTCCGAATTTCTTCAGCGCCCAGACCATCCACTCCACGTTCTCACACTTGTCCCACATCGTCTTGAGCGTCTTGTGTTTTTTGATAAACGCACGGCCTTCATCGCATGGACTTAAGTCTAGTAAAGCTTTCTTGGTTAGTTTAGTTTTCATCGGAACATATCTCGGTTTAAGGTCTTTCAGGTTCATCAGAACGGTACGTCGTCGTCTGGCGGTTCGGGCTCAAGCGGGGATGGCGCTGGTGTGGCCGCAGGTTTCTGTTGTTGCGCAGTAGCAGCCTTGCCACGCGGCGCCCTGACCCGAATTCCGCCCACGAGCTTGCCTTGATATGGGACGTTCGGGTCATCATATAAAACTATTTGCTGCCCCCTCCAGTTATCTGTTTCCGAGATGTCGTCCATGGGCATGCCTCGGCTTGCCAGGATGGATATGATAATATCCTTGTTGGTCTTGTTTAAAACCAGGGGCCTTTCTACACCTGTGAACGAAATGCACACCTTTAACTCTTCTGGTGCGCCCTCTTTGGCCACGTTCTCATGAAATACATCTTCGATAGTAGCCAGCACCCCAGAGCCTACATCTGCCCGGGTCAAGAACTTGCTTTGTGTTAGTTTGCTAATGTGCATAATTTCTCTCTCTGTTTATTCCCCGGGGCGCAGGTGTCCTCAGTCATGTCGGGACACAATCACTCCGCGATCGGGCGTAGGCTGCGCCCCGGGTAAAGTCTTTAAGGATTTGTAACGTTCTATCCAGATCCGGTCCTCGGCCCGCTTCTGTTTGGCATGGGCTGGGCAATATCCATGTGACGGGTTTGAAGTATCTGCAGGCGGGTCCACGATTGCATTTGCGGTGTACCAGACCTTGCAGATGCAGCATTGCCAAATGGGGTCTATCACGGGGTTCATAATCCTTGCCCCACTTCTCCGGTAATGATCAGTTCGATACAGGCGATGCATTTCTCAGTGTGGATTTCAAATCGGGTTTCGTCGCATTCACACTTGTAGTCAGATGGGATGCCGAGATCGAATCCGCCATCTTCGCGCCGATACACATTGAACCAGCGCGTAAACTCGAATCGTTGTGGTGTGGTTTCGGCGTTCATAACTCCTCACTGGTCCACCACACACCGAACATCCACAGAACAGCTAATATGGCAAAGGCCATCGGGATTGTGATAATCATGGGTTGCCTTTCATTTAGTTAAATCAAGCGCCGCGCAGGTTGAGACTCCGACCAAACTGGGGGCTGTTCCGGTCGGCCGGCGCGGTGCTGTAGAGTGGGTTCATTGTTGTGAAAGCCTTATTGGTTCATTCCGTAAAAAGTTGCGTCGCCAAACCGCTACCACCCTTGCGTGAGTCGATGGAATGGCGGATTTGCGATAACCAACCCGCCTTATGGCTCCAGTCTTGGCAACGGCACAGATAGCAGCACCCCAGGCATTGGGAGATTTTGGTGACGGCAACCCAATCGCACGGCAGGCAATTCTCACATCGTCGTTGGTGAATTCTCCGCTTAGCGACAGGATTACAGCCCGCACCGTGTCTTTCCATTCGGGGTTGTTCGCTGTCACTAACGCCATGCCCGCCGCTTTGGCAGCCTCGCCAGAGAACAAATCAAGCTCCATGGATTTCATAGCGGGTTAAGCTTCAGCCGGTGGTCGCGCTTCAGGCTCATATAGTGAGCGAAGGCTATTTCGATAATTCTGGTTTTGGTGCGGTTGGTTTCAGCCGCCTCTTTGGTCAATAAAACAACGGTTTTTGGCGGGAATCTGAACTGTTGCAATCGCCTGTTTTGCTTCATTGGGCAAAGAGTAGTTACGTGTTACTACACATGCAAGCATTATTTGTGGAAAAGTGTTGCCCGTAACTACAAACCCTGCTATTGTCCCCGCCAATGCTAGGTTTTTTAGATATGGCAAAAAGGAAGAGCAAGCAACTTTCGACCTTCCGATTTACCCGGCAAATCAGGGCAGCGCTTAAAATCCAGGCCGCGGCGGACGGGCTTTCACAAGGTGCGCTTTTGGAGCGTGCCTTCTTGTTGTACCGGTCAGAGGTAAGTCGTCAGACGAAAGAGCAGCGCGAAGCTTTGGCCTTGGAGGCCGAGCGTCGTTTCGCAAATATAGCGCAAGACAAGCCAGAATAAACGTGTGGTCAACTTTCATGGGAAGGGGATACTGTGATAACGTTCGGTGATAAAAAAGCGGCCAAATCGACTCAGTTCAACTGCAGACTTGCTGTCGATGTGGTGAAGATGATCGAAAATGGGTGCCGTGAAACCGGCTTGTCGCAGAGCAAGTTTTTGAGCCTTTGTGTGCTGAAACAGTCCCACCAGATTCCCAGCCTGGTCAGGGACCTTCAACGTGCCGTTTGGAGCGTTGTCTCCAAGGACTCGGTAAACGGCACACTGAAGTAAGGCATTGACAGAGGAGAAAGCTTTCGCTGGGAAATTGCCCCACCCGTTCGCACAATGTTTGGAACATTCAAGCACTTCGCGACTCAGAGTGGGGTAGGGGCATTATAATTACAAGGAGAAATTACAATCGGAAGCAAAGTTATAGCACTAGTGGTTTTACTGACTTGACCACGGGCCAGCCTTCAGGCAAAAGGGGTCCATGCGGTTTATCATATTGTTGTTGATGACTGTTTCGGCTTTGGCCCAACCCACACCAAAGAAGGCTGCCACGAACGATTTGTTCACGATCAGGTGCAAGGCTGACTCGGAACATAAATGGATCATGACCCGGCTTGCCGCGATTGATATTCAACTTGCGAAGTACAGGTCGAACACTACCAGGCTAACCACGCTTCAACATCTGAAAATGACTGCCGGTCAAAGCACAAAACCAGAAGAACAGGCGCGGAAACAATTGAATGCCGAGGCAAGCCCGATTGCAAAAGAACGAGCCGATTTAATGGTCAAGAAATTCCACGTCGAGGAACGGATCAGGGCTGGTCTGCCCAAACAGCCCGTTAAGTGAGCACTACCGGGAACTGGTCACACCGGCCGAGGCTGAGGAATGGTTTGGTTGAGGGCTTCGCTTTTTCAGCTCTTGCCGAAGATCGAATAATCTCATGGCCCATTGCGATTCAGCACGGTACGGCCTGCGAGTGAGCCGCTCGATTTCATCCCTGATTTGCGCGGTCTCCATTTTGCTGATTTCTTTCAGTTTCATGTGTTAGTGAAATCCCAATGGTCGGTGCCGACACGAACCCTTTTGTGGATTCCCGTTCTTTCCGTTTCCGTTCCCTGGCCTTGACCATGGCCCGGGCCTGGGCCGGGGTTAGCTTCCGATGCTTCCGGACCTTACTCCCCAGACTGCCCCAGGCTTTGAATTGGGAAAGGGTGTACGTTTTCATTCATCGGTTGCTCCACACGATGCAGCCGTTGAGTCTGGCAACCGACACCGGGACAAACCTGTCCGCTGGCTGTTGCCCAAGGTATTCACGTGCAGCTTTTATTGCCGCAACCTTCGATGCGTGGACGCTCACTTTCACTGTTCCATGCAGGACTTGGTATTTCGTTTTCATGCCCAAATCCTATCATATCCCCGATACGATACAAGCATTATTTTCTGAACCCGGCCTAAGTGCTTGTCTGGTAATGAAATTTAGCTAGCGTTTCTTGCGTCGATAAGCAGCCACAACCCGGCCCAGGTGGTCCCTTTTTATGACCTTTTCCCATGCACCAGATTTGAGCTGTGCGTCGATGAACCCGTAAAGCATGTTCCGGCTTTTGGGCCAAACCTTCATGAGGTCAGCAACTGATTCGGCTTTTTGGTCCACCGCTATCTTTGGGAAATCATCAGATAAGCTCAAAATGAACTCCCCCTTTCGTCAATGCCTTTGACCAGTCGTTTGGCTTTGTCATAAACTTTTTCCAGTAAATGCACGTCGGCTACGCAATGGTCCACGATGTAATTCAGGGATTTGGAATTACCGTCCAGTGCCGATTGCATCCAGTAAACCCACTTAATGGGGGTTTTTTCTTCCTCGATCCCGAAGAACTGAAGCACGTTCCCGAGGCTGCGCCGGCTCAATCGCATGTGGCGCCGGGCCAACATAACCGGGTCGATGAATCGTGAGAACCGTAGATCCACACGCAGGTTGAACTTCAAGGCCCAACTCGTGAGCATGGTCTTATCAAAGAATTGCCCGTTATGAGCAACATAAATGTCGTAATCGAGCAGGGCGTTGATTGTGGCCTCGACAATTGGCTTACAGTTCGATCGTTGATTCTTCCATGTGCCGAACTGGTCCGCTCGGATAACAGTTGGGGCAGACTTGGACCCGTATTCCTTTATGACAGCACAGAGCAGTATGCCCGTGTCGGCGTAAAGGTTTGATGTTTCCAGGTCGAATATTGCTGTTTTCATTTAATCCCCGCGATGCGGGTACACCGTGTTTGGTTTGGGGTCACCTTCTGCTTCAATCGCTTTTTGAATCCACCACAAAGCCATGGTTAACCACCCGTCGATATCACCCCGGCCCCGGTTCGCTGCTGATTCTTTGGCTCGGATAATGTTCTCTCTAGCCCCAGAAATCAGTTGAGCTTCAGCGTTCACGAATGTTCTGCATCTGGCTCGCGCACAGTTCGGTGAATGGTCAGGGGAAAAGAGGATATGGCCAGGCCACCGTACCAGAACTTGGACCCGGTTGGGGCACCCACATCGCCGAGTGGGCCGAACAGAAGCTTAGCCACGCCGCCGGGGAACGTGCCCACGGTCGTTACATAGTTGCCGCTGGTCGGTTCAGGTTGGCCATCCAATGCCCAGGATAGCCACATGAGACTCGGTGTGCCGGGTCCGTTCACGGTCTTGAACGTTTGCCAAACTCGAATCCAGGTGTTTAAAGGAACTGGATTTTCGATGGGTTTAAGAATTGAATCCGGGCCGCCGAACAGGGTCAGGTTGCCATTCGGGAACAGGTAACAATTGCAGATTTCATGGACAAAGGTTGAATCGTATAGATCACACACTTCCACGATCCTGGCCGGGTATTTGTCCACCTTGAATCGATACGTCACATGGGCTGTTGGATGTGGCCCGTTCAACTGCCGGCTAATCGAAGCGGCATAACCCGAGACCGGACTTGACCAGTCAGATAAAAGCACGCTTGGCGGGTCGTTCCTTTGCAGATAATCCCAGGTAAGGGTGTGATGCTGAAAATCAAAGTTCTCTGACCATCCATCGGTTCGGCTCGTGAATGAATCCGTGTATATGTCCGGGATGGGAACCCGCTTCCTGCGTCGGGCTTGAATCATACTTAGCCAGTTGTTAGGAAATCCAAGTCATCCTTCTGATAATCCTTCATGATCACCCAACCCTCAGTACTGCCAACGATGGTCTTAGAGCAGACCGTCACTTGCAGTCCGTTGAAAATGAACCAAAGCAAAAACCGAGCGGCGTTGAGTCGAATCTTTTCTGTCATAATCATTGTTGCCTCGCTTCGATTGCGAACAATGCAAACACTGGTTCAGGTGTTCCCGTGGAATACGTCACTGCTTGACCCGTCCCAGGGATACCCTTGCTCACATAGTTCCACGCGCCGAACTGCTGCGAGACATCATCGAAGGCTTTGCACAACACGTAATAGTTTACGTTTGTCTCCGTGGTCCAACTCAGCGTGGCTTGATAACAACAATGCAATCCCATCCCGTTGGTTTTCCCAGTTGGTGTGAACCATGTCACCGAACCATCACACGCCACAATGTTCGTGATGGTTAATGCGAGTATGACGGGGTTGGTCACACCGGGGGGTTCAGTCTCGCCTTGGCTTCAGTGATGTATTGGTCGTAAGACTTCTCGGCCAAGTTGCAGAAGGTTTTCACCTCTTCAACCGTCAAGTCCTTGTTCCAGATCTCGGCAAGCTTAGGGGCGTATTGAAGCGCCACCGGGCCGAGTGCGATTATTAATTGTGCGATGATTGCTCCACTCATTGGTTCACCTTCACTTGTGGGGTTGTTTGTGCGGTTTGGAAAAATGAAAGCATACTCAACAGCGCGAATTGGTTCGCTTCGAGCACTTCCGCGGCTGATGTGTAAAGGTCTTTATTCCCGGCAGTGGCGGCCGCCACGTAAGCATCCCGGGCAATCCGCATGGATGCTTGGTACTTAGCATAGGCCGTTTTCACTTGCGCCTCTTGCTCTTCGGTGGCGTTTCCAAGAGCAACGTATGTTGCCCATCCCTGCATGGCTGAATCTACGGTAACGGCGGTTGTGGCTAGAGACTTTCCCACATTGGCGCATCCTGTAATCAAGACCACCGAGACTGCGGCCAGTAATAGTGATATGAGTTTTTTCATGGTTTAGTTATGGTTTCTGTGTTTCCGCTAACGGTTTCCGGGTCTTTTCCTTTGAACAACGCGACAGTCTTGCTAAAGAACATTTCGCCCCCTTTAATTGCGGTCAGGACTGTTCCGAGCACGAATGAAGTCACCTTTAGAGCCTTGGGCGAGAGCCAATCCTGTGCGGGTAAATTTGCTAGAACCTGGGTCAGGACCATGACCACCACACCGGCCGCGAGCTGCAATAGGATTAGCTTCGTGATCCGTGCGTTACCGTTTGTGAAAATGCTCATTCGTCCTTTTGGATTTTGATTAGGTAATAAATGATCGCGCAGACCCCGCCGCAAATACCCACGCACAGAGACGCAATCCTTAGCCACTGCTCAACCGCAGCCAGGCTTACCCCGGTAGCAATCCACGGGCTTGTAGCGGCTGCTGTGGCGATAAAATCCTTTACGCGTTCACTCATGGGTACACCAGGATTTGGATACAGGAACCCGCTGGGATAAGGTCGTCAGCATAGTTCCCACCGTCCCCACTATTCACCGATATTACATCGGCGGATGTGTGCAGGGCGTGCGCCTTCGATGGCGACTCGCCGGTCGAAGCAAGGCTTAACAAGAGAAATGTTTTATTTGCCGTGAAAGCAGAGGATAGCGTGGCTGTGTATCTGCCCACGTCCGAATACGCCCAGACCACTGTACCACCAAGGGTGTTTTCCAGCACAGTGGCAGATGGTGCGCCAACACCAGACTGAGTTATCAACGCCCGGTAAATCTTCACGGTCACATTCGTTAAAGACCCATTGGAGAATTGCAGCCCATTATAGTTCGTGGTCATGCCCGAAGCCCCAACGGCATTGGTAGCGTTCACCGCCCGAAAGGCTCCATCAGAAAGCACCTGGACATAACGCACCCCGGACCCGGCAAGGGCTGTATTGGTTTGTGCCCCACCCACGGTCAGCGCATCACCGACCGTTGTATCGTCTGATGATGTAACATCCGCACCACTCACGGTTCCTGTAGCAGCCACGTCAGCGCCAGCAATAACATCGGTCGTGCTGGTGATGTGATTCCCTTGCAGGATTTTGTCGGTGACTATTCCGCTATTAATCCCTCCGCCAGTCACCGTGAGCAGATCGTTTACATCGTCCCAAGCGAAAGTAGCTTCACCGCCGAATGCTCCGCCGTTGTTATACTGCACATAGCTATCGCTACCGCCGGGCGAACCCCCACCCCCAGTTGATGCTATAGTGAAGCTCCTCTTGTTCGCGTTGGTCGTGATTGTGACATTGCTACCAGGAATCAGGTCCACGGCATTGCTTAACCCACCCCCGCTCCCAATGAATGTGCCACCAGTGGTCGCCGTGAAATCATCTGAGCTTGTGAACCCACCCACGTTAACGACCTCGCCCGCCGAACTAACCGAGAGCACCTCGCCGAGCAGCCCATTCACAAGACTGATTACTTTCGCCCCCGCGGCAAAAGTCTCGTCCGTGTCGTTGATTGTTAGAATAGGATCAGCCCCGCTGTCCCCATTTAGCTGGATCTCGGTTCCGCTAAACTCCGCAGTAGATGCTAAGACCCCATTCGTCCGGGTTGCCAGGTATGTCACCGTCGAGCCAGCAAGCCCAAACGGCGTGGCGTGGGTTGAAACAATATCGCAGTTTTGAAAAACGTAATGTGCACTCGCACAATTCAGCAGGCCGAAAGAATTGGTCGATAAATTGATTCGGGCGTTCTTAATCGTGAGCACACCGTATGAACTGCACAGGCCGGATTGAATCCCGAATGTGTTCGTTGAATAGCTGGTGATCGTGTCAGCGTCGATGATGCCACCGTTCCCGCCGAGTTTGCCGCTGGTCATTACGAGTTCACCAACTTGCGCCACGGTGTTGCTATTGCAGAACATGACCCAGTTCTGTTCCCCTTGAGATTCAGCCCGCATCGCTATCAAGTGAGTAATCCCGGCCGCGCCCGTCTCAAGAATGCTATCTTTAGCCCGGATCAGCGGAGACTCAATATAGAGTGAATCCCAGTCGCCAATACCGGGGCTAACAATGTCATATTCTGATGCGTTAAGGAAACGACTGGCCCGAACAAACACATGGCCATCAGCCAGGACGAACATGCCCGATGTGGATGTAGATTCGATTTGTTCACAGTCGATTACCAATAGGGATTGTGCGCTAATGTCTGCAAACGCGAATGCAGACCCATTGTGATACCAGCGCCCACCACGAACATAATTTGTGCAGGCTACTCCCTGGTCATAAAACACAACCCGATTTGTCGTGTTGATGATTGAGTTTTGGTCAAAGATCCATGTGACACCGTTAACTGAAAGGTTGGTCCCGACATAAGTTCCGGCTGATACCTGAACCGTGTCGCCGGACTGCACGACGGTAATCGCCCCAGCCAATGTCCTGAATGCTTTAGACCTCAGCCCCCTTGTTCCAGTGGAATCTGATCCGCTCGGGTCCACGTAAACCCGCAAACTGTTAGTGGTGCTCGCACCCCCAGCCGTGATTAGTTCACCGTTATACCAGAACCCGTCAGAGTTGTTTGTAAGCCCGCCCGCTGTCATGCCGTCCCCAGTCACATTCACAAACCGCAAGTCTGCCCCTTGCATGGTGTAGCCAAGTCCGGGCTGATTCGTGGCAGACCCTACATAATGGCTGGCATTGATTAATCCGTTTGTAACCGGGAAAGTAAAATAATTGGTCGTGACAATGTTGCGCCCGTAGAACTCTCCTCGATAGGTCCAGCCGTACACATTAGAAATGGTTGTGCTCCCGTTGGTCCCGGTGTTCCTTGAGACCCAATCCCGGGTAATCATCGCTCCCGCACCGTTGGTGAACTGGCCCACGGGATACAGCACGAACCTACGCACCCAATGCGGTTCAGTGGTGTAATCTTCGAAATTGAATATTACATGAGCCGCTTGAGCGGGTAAGGACAGGAGAATTAAGGCGAGAAGTATTCTCATGGGTCGAAATGGACAAGTTTCCAGCGCGAAGTTGTTCCGTTATAAATCAGGATTGCCGAACCGTTCCCGGTCGTGGTTCTGTCCGCTCCGGTGTTCGAGATGATTCGGTTTCCGGCAACTGGGTCTGTCCCGGATTGATGAGCGATGGTCATGTCAAAGCCTGTGTTGTTGTCGATAATGATTAGCTTTCCGTCTCGGTTGGGGCTGCCAGTGATGCCGTGAATCGAGAACGCCGCTCCAGGGCCGGACACTTCCATATAAACGTTTGTTCCGACAATCACCCCAGAATTGTTCCCCGAAGCCAAGGACGCATTAGCGTACCTACCGAAAGCTATGTCTGAGCCGGCTGGGAAATTGTTCGTTCCGCGTGTGGTAACATTCGTGATAGACCCAACAACATACAGGCTTCCTGAAAGGTATGCGTTTCCGTTGGTGTTAACCGAGAAAACAATGTTCTGCCCCGGGCCTTGAATCTCAACCAGATTGGTTGCAGTAGTGCCAGCTGCTTGAACAATAAACGCAGGCTGGCTGGACGCCACCGCGGACACTATTGTCGATCCATTTGTAAGCAGGCTAAGCCAATTACCAGTGCCGATTTGGCCTATAGTAAGACCAGTAGTAAGCCCGATGAGTCGCCACACAACACTTCCCTGATTCGGGGAAAGCTCAACGTATGCCTGCGTCCCGTTGGTGATCGCCAGAACCCCATTGGTGATTGAAGTGTCTCCTATCATCTTTGGGTTTCGCCACGAACCATTTGTAACAGTGCCCAAGTTCCCGCTTATGTCTGTTGCATTCGAAACCGTTCCGTTATAGAAAATCGAAAATGAGTTGGAATAGATGTTGGTCCCCGTGAACGTCTTGTTCCCGGAAATGGATTGCGCATTGGTCCGGCCAACTAGGTTCGATACAGATGTGGAGCTTTCAAATAAAGCCTGGGTGACAACATTCATGTTAAAGGCATGAACCAACCCAGAAGCGATATTGGTCTGCTGCGCCGAAGCAGGTTCACCACTGACTGGCACGCGTACACCAACAAGGGTTGTACATTGCTGGGTGCTGTATGAGACCGTGGCCCACCCAGCCGAGGGTGTAACGGTCAGGAATGAACCGCATTGACCGATAAAATTGAAGTTGGTTGAACCCGCGTCGCTGATTGCCACCGAAGCAATCGGGGATGAACCGAAATGGGAATATAGATTCGTCTTGGCCCCGGCTGCCGTGCTGTTGGTGAGAACCTGAGTTAACGGGACAAAAACCGAATTGGTCCAGGTCCGGGTACTTCCATTGATGACAATGGTCTGGCCGTTCGTGGTCCCGTTGGTGATGGATAAACTTGCCGTGATTCGAATGGCGGCATTCGCAGATAAAGACAGGAACAGAAGTAATACCAAAAGAATTCTCATAACGTGATTACGTCCATCTTCACCGACCCATCGTCGTTGCAGCCCAACTCCAATTCGTATGTTCCGTTCGGACTTCTCAATCTGATCGTGGCCCCGTTCGTATTGTTTGCGAACTTGACATACCGCGCATCGGACTGGGCAAAGGTTAGGAATGTCTCGGTAAGGGCTGGGGCTTCGGTTGCGTTCTCATCCACCACGGCTTTCAGGGTGAATTGGAGTTGCAGAACCGTGTCCAACTCGCCACCATCATCCAGCTTGACCTCGAAATACGCTGTTCGTTCCGAAGCCGTCCCGATAAACGAAGTAATCCCTGCCGTGTTTAAAGCTATCTCCCCTTCAAACTGTTGATTGGTGGAATCCCACGTCCAAGTGGTTTGCAGGGCTAATGGGGTCGGGCCACCGGCTGTTCCGGTCGGGGTCTGCCCAACAGACACACGAAGGGTTAAGGAACCGACATCAACCTTGGCGTATGGGTTTTGCAACTGACCAGTCGGGTCTAAAATGGAGATTTCAAACGGCTGAGTGTCGCCTTGGAAAAGCGCAGGAATTGATACGGCGGTCCCCTCAAAGTCCACCAACGATTTGCTCTGCCGATTAATGGCAAGCTTGAGTAAGCCCATTCCTCAATGGGCCACCCGTCAACGGGCTAACCTAAAACAAGCCCCGTCCTGGCTGTGTATTGGGCTGGGGTTTCTCCAAGGATACAAAACCGGATACCACCGCAAGCTATCCCGCCTCGGATCTGAGCAAAGTCCTCCTCGCCATAATACCCATCGGCCCCAGTCTTATAAAAGCCAACGTCCTTTATCTGACCGGCTGTTAATGTGCCTTGTTCGACAACCGATGCCCCGTGAATAACATCATGCTCGATATGTGGGTAGAAATTGACCGCACCGCCAGAGTTGAAAAGCATCCCTTCAGCAATGAAATAGGACGTTGTGCGCGGTGTTCGGAACCGGGTTTTGACAGCGCGGATAGGCTGGTTCAGTGTAAACAAAGCATCTGAAATTGCAAACGTTCCACCCTTGTAATCCTCAGACAAATATACCCACCAGGAAGCCAGAACATCAAAAAAATTCTCCGGGTGTGCCGGGGCACCAAATGGCGGAATAAAATCCACGAACTCATTCCGCCGCGGCAAAGCTACTGGGCTGCGGTCATAATCAACCGGGTCTTTTGAACCAATGTCTAGTAGGTTGTTGTACTCATTGAACCGCTCGGGAAAGACCCCGACTTCGAATGTGGGATATGGCCGTTGTATAATCCGCTCTCTTAACCATGAAAACTCTGTAAAGAAGTCATATTCGCCATTGGTGCTTAGGAACCAGTTCCTAGACTGGTCAGCATGAATCAATGCGGGGTCGTGTTCAGTCCAGTAAGCTTCAATCCAATCGAAAAAGAACTCTGGGACTTCTGTATCCCAATCTTGATTGAATGGTCCCGGGTTGGGGAATGCCGGAAAAGGATTTTCCCCAGATAGCACAGATGGGTCGCCATGAATCTCCAGTGGAAACCCTTGGATCATCGGCACATCTCCCGGGCCAGCATATGAGTGAATGCCCTCATAAGACACCGCCCCATGTGTCCACGTGCTTCTCAAATCCCTAAACCGCCTTCGAACCTTCAGCCTCCAATCCGCGGTGGGGGGCACGTCAGGATAACCGGGGGATCTGAACGATGGATTGTTTCCAAGCACAACCCCAGACCCAAGCCCCGGCCATTGCTTGGTCTGCAATAACATCTGTATCTCAATCTCTGGTGGGGGTGAACTCAATCCCCGCGCAAAGTGCGGCGATTGAGTAAAGGCGTACTTTGGCGACTGATTAAAGGCGTTGCGCCCCGTGCTCATACTGCGCTGTAAGCGCGGCCGTCAATGTTCAGGTCCAGCAAGGTCAACACGTCCGGTTCTTCCTCGGTCCCAAGGTCCACATCGGTTGGTGCCGTTACCGCCCAGATTCGGCTTGTGGTGAGATACCTCGGAACCATTACTTGGGTTTCCGACTCGCCGCCAGACGTTGCCAGCCTGGTTTGTGCTGATGTGCTGTATGCGCTGAACGTTACCGCTACCCCGTCAATCGTTTGGCTTACAATGGAATGGCGCAGGTTCCACGGCTTAGCGATTCGCACCGGGTCTGTTCCCTCGGTCTCCCCATCCCATGTGTGACAGACAATATGTTCTGAATCCATCGAAACGAATTTATACATGGACACAATCGCCCCACTCCCGCCCCCGGGAATCAGTTCCAAAAATGTTCCGTCTGGGGTTTCTCTGATTCTATATCCGCGCCCCTGAAGGATCTGTTTGGACTTGGCCGCCCACAACAGGTTGCGGCACCATTGAACAAACAACCCTTGCCCAGTGGGTTCAATTGGGTACCTCATAAAACCTCGTCATAAAGAACCGTGGACCACAGTCCGAAATGCCATTCCTGGGTTATGTGCAGCCGACTAAATGCGGCCTGTTGAAGTGTCGGGGAATGTTTTAACCACCCAAACTGAATTGGCGGTTGGCCACGAGATGCCCTTAGCGTGGCTTCGGCACCAGAGATTTGATCCGTGTAAGGAGAACTGTCCAGGGTAATCAGGAACGAACCCGGCACAGCCTCGTCATCCACAAGCGTCTCTGTGCTTAGTATTCTTCGCACATTAGTATTTGCTTGCTTCGTGGCGTAAGCATTGGATACAGCCCTGGTCCGGCGCATCACTGGCGCAAACTGGATAGCAGAACGGACCCCATTAGACATCAGAGCGTAAATCTGGCCGGCATCGGTAATGGTTGACCCAGAAAACGCCCACGATGGCGACTCGGGCTTGCCATTGTGGATTATGTCCCGGAGTTGGTCTCGCTGAGCTATTGTTAGGTTGGCCACGGCTACATTATCCGAGTCCAGCAAGTCTTTCTCCACAATACCAGGCAACAATTCCCATGTATCAACCGGCACCTCTTCCTCGCCACCTCCACCCCCGGCCGAAATTGGAACCTCCATTTCGATTGTGGCTAACGGTCCCGGACCCTCCTCAACCCGCCATGTGTATCTTCCAACTTTGGCTTGTCGTATCAGGTTAAGGATTGCTTCCTTTGGCCCTTTCCATGAACGGACGATTGTATCCGGGTTCTGTGTATCACCCCGGTATCGTTTCGGTTGCTCAACCGCGCCTGGTGCTCCTAAGATAATGTGCGGCATATTATGTGGGCGGGAATCCTGTTTCCGACCCGGTTAATGACTTTTTAATATCTGCCAAGTGTTGGTTGGTAAGCGTCAAAAGCTTGTTGGTCTTTTCTGCTGCTGTGAGAATTGAAGCGCGGTTTGAGCCTAGGAAATTTCCCACGCTAACCAACCCATCGGATGAACCCATGGTCGGGGGGCTGGCTGGTGGCCCCTGCGTCATCCACGGGAGATTGTTACTAGCACCTGCGGGCCGCAGTGCTTTCATCTGTTCCGCTGTCGGCATTGGGGGTTGGTCCATCATCTTCCCCTTTTTCCTAGACCGATCGGTGAACATCTTGTGAAGCTGGCTCATCCTGATCTTGCCCTCCCAGTATCCCTCATCTACACCAGCTAACCATTCCCCATCGAACAAAGAGATCCGACTTCCGATGGCTTCGACCTCAAACGATTTTATCTTGTTCTTTAAAGCATCTATTTTGTCCCCCATTCGTTCCACGTTATCAATACTTTCGGGTGAGACTATTGAGCCTTGTGCCCTAACCTTTGCTATGTTCTCCTCAAGCTCTTTAAGCACCGGAATCAGCTTGGTTCCAGCCCTCCCCATCGCTGTTGTCAGGTCGGCAGATACCTGGCTGGTAATGTTGGTGGTTTGCAGTGCTTTCCCTATCGCCGCCGCAACCTGGGCCGGGTTTTGTGATCTGATGTCCTCCCACGATGCCCCCAATCTAAGCAGGGCTTCCGCTGCGTCCCCGCCCTCCTCAGCGGCCGATTCCATTTGTCTTGCCAGGAAATCCAACCCCACCGCAAACTTTGCCATGGTTGACCCGCTCTGGTCCGCTGCGAATGACAACTCTTGAACCTCGGTAGTTGTCATTCCGAGTCTTGTGGCAGTATCCTTAATCTCGCTCGCAAACCGAATCAATGAACGGGTTGCACTGGCCACGGCCCCAGCGGTGAATGCGCTGGCGAGTGCGGTTTTGAGACTACCCACAGCCCCCATGACTCGGTTCATGCCGGCTTGAAAACCAGCTCCATCCAGCCCTATTTGAGCTTCAAGCTTGAGCGCCATTTATCACCTCAACTTCCTGATCGGTCATCAACCGCACAGACCCAACCGATTCGGCGTGCCTGTAGAAATCCGATAAACATTGCGCCAATGGATTATTCAAAGCCTGTTCTTGAGTGTAACCAACCTGACCAATTAAAGAATCGTACAGAGCTTGTGCCCAATGTGCCCCACTGGGTTTGCCTTCCTCCTCTACCCAATATTGGGGTTGCTCTGTTGCTTCATTCAGATATTGCATGAACAACGCAACCTTGGATTTGAAGTCGAACAGCCCCGCTTGCTTCCCCCACTTCCTGGCCTCTCTAGGCCATACAAATCTCGGCTTTGGCCGATGCCATGGCCATACCCAGGAAAGCAGAACGGACCACCACGGATAATATTTGCGTTCGATAAACTCCAAGAAATCTTTGTAGGACATGGAACAAACAGAAACGGCAAATATCAAATCTTCCAAAGTTGCAGTCGCTTTTTCGTCATCCACAAACGAACACTCAAACCGTCTCAAGATGAAATAATGGCCGAGCGAGAACGGTTTGAGCTTTAAGCCCAGTATTCTATACGGCTCTGGGATGGCCGCTTTAAAGTAAGCGGCACCCATGGGTTATGAGACGATTCCAGCGTGCTTGACTAATGTAACGTTCAACCGAGCAGCGTTGGTGTTGCCCTTGACGCAACGGGCTTCCATGATGCGCCATTTTGCACCGGATGTATCAATTAATTCCGGCATACTGGTACAGGCTGTTATCGGGAAGAAGGCACCTTTGATGAAGTTAGTTCCGAGTGCGCAGTTGTTGATGGCGTTGGCGATGTTGGTTGCATCAATGATGATGATTTCCAGAACCGCCCGCTGCCCGCGGTTGTAATGCGCCTCCGCGGCCAAGTCGCCGTCTGCGTCCCGCACCTCCTCAACGTCCCCCTCTTCGCTCAGCTCCGCGCTTTGAAGCAGGCCCTTGCCGGATAAGTTGGTAGCGGTAAACCCGCCGGTTTCCGTGGTGAATCCGAAATTAATTGGAGTGCCGCGTATGGTCGCCATATCGAGAATGGCCAACCGTCAACGCTTTAGAAACTGGTGCAGCAACAGAGCAACCGAAACCGCCAGGTCTCAACCCAACAATCTTCACCCTGGCCAGATTCATGGGCAGTATCGTCCCCGATCCCGAAGCAATGGAATTCATCGACAAGACCGTCTGACAGTTCGCCGGGTAAATCCGAATCGAACAGGGCGTTCGCCACAGAAGTCGAATAAGATTCTGAGTTTGTATGCGGGTCTGTCTCATCCTCGCCCGAATCCACCGGGGCAACCGTTTTCAGCATCACCTCAACATCCACCCAGAAGTTGCCTGTCCCAGGTATGTCCTCGGTTGCGCTGGATGCGTCACAGATAGCAATAGGCGCGGCTTTTTCCCCAGAAGCTTTCCCGTCTGCTATGGTCAGTCCGGATATGCCTTGAGCGGTCAGGTACGCAACCAGGGCTTGCCGGGTCTTGGATAGGACTATTGCGGCAGTGGCCATTATCGCACCTTCACCCCAGCTTGACGGGCTGTGCCTCGAAGCTTGTTCAGAATATAATCCTTCATGGATCTGGTTTCGTGATTGAACGCTGCTTGCAGCCCAGCCATGCCGAATCTCATAAACCCGCCCCTGTCCGTCTTGGATGCGGCTGTATTGGCTATGATGGTTTTGCCACGCCACCCACCCCGGCTGGGTATGGCATAGCCGTTGGGTTTGCCGCGCTGTTTGGCGGTTCGGTCTATCTTGGGTTGGTTGCGCTTCTCAGCGAACGGTGCTAGGGTCTTAATAGCTGGCAACCAACCCGACTTGATAAAGGCGATTGAACTCATCCTTGTAGCCAACTCCTTTCGCATCAAATCTCTGACTTCCTCTTTGGCTGGTTGCTTTCCTCCGGCCCGATAAATCCTTGCCCGAATGATGCTTTCCAGCAAAGGCTTTGCAGCCAGAGTCTTGCCTTTAATGCCCCGAACCTTAATCAGCCGGCCGAGTTGAGATGCAATTTTGTCCTTGTCTGCCTTCTTGGTCTCAACCGTGGCCCGTCTGGCAATGAAGAATCCTTTGGTGTCCGTGATCTGTTTCGGGTCACGACTGGAAAGCTGAACATACCGGCGCATGGTCCGGTCAAATTCTCGGGTATCGAGTTTGAACGTGGGCTTCATACCGAAATCGGTATCACTGCCCGGGGGTCCCCAATAATTCGCTTTTCACCGTTGGGAAGCACCCAAACCTCGGCAACAAGGTACCCGTCCGGGTCGTAATATTCAATTTTGGCGACCACTCTTAATTCTCTCATTAGTTCGTTCATGCGCCTTTAGAAGCGTTGACACACCCGAGTCGGATGAAGCCCTGGTCTGGGGCCGTTGTTACGCTATCTATACGGTAAGTCACACTGACATAGCTTATGGTCTGCCCCCTGGTTGGTAACGTGTCCCCAAATTGACCAGACCTGCAGTGCAATACTAAATCTTCGTCCACGCTGAATCCACCGGGTTCAAGTGAAGCCCGTTTTCTGACCGCATTGGGGATACAGGCGTAAGAACCTCCCGCCCAAGTAAACGCGGGGTCGAACAATCCTGCTTCTTCAAGTTCTTGAAATACTTCCGCGCAAAGTTCGCCTATCTCTGGCATTCACCCATTACCACCCGTCAACCGCGTTGACTAGCCAGCCTTGTTTAGACCGTGGCCGCCACGATTCCAAACATCGAACCGGTTCAGATTACCGCTGGCGATACCGCCGAGTGGACCCGACGCCTTACAGATTATCCCGCTCCGGATTGGGTTTTAACCTATGCGTTCATCTCTGTCCCGATTGCTGGTGACCCAATCCTAATCGAAGCAGATGACGACGGGGACGATCACCTGGTCACCATCGAACCAGCCACAACCGAGCTATGGGTTGCTGGGGAGTATAACGGCCAAGGGTATGTAACCAAAACCGCCACGGGCGAACGGCGACATATCTGGTCGGGTAAACTCACCATCAACCCCAACTTTGTTAGTGCTGGCCAGATTGATACCCGAACCAACTCCCGCCGAATCCTGGACTTGATTGAACGCTCCTTGGAACGGTTGGCCGCGAAACAAACCACCCGCGTCACTATCGAGGGTGTGAGCTTCGAGTTTCAAGACATTGAAAAGTTACTGAAGCTCAAAGCCCATTATCTGAATGAAGTATTGAATGAGGAAGCCGCGGCTGCTGGGATGAATCGCAAAGTCATCTTGGCCCGGTTCCGCGCCCCGTCACAGTGGGCCCCTGACATCACATTCCCGTGAATCTATTTCGCAAGTTCGCTCGTTGGATAGTTAAATCCGGTATGACCACGCGGTCTTATGCTGGCGCGGTTAACTCCAGGCTGACCAGTGATTGGCTAACCTCCTACACCAGCGCAGATGCGGAGATTAAGACTGGGAGAAAGTCACTTATTGCCAGGTCGAGAGACTTGGACCGGAACAACGAATACGCTGCTCGATACTTCAAGCTTCTGCTCAATAACGTTCTCGGGGCTTGTGGAATCAAGTTGCAGATGAAGATTCAAAACCCGGACGGTTCTTATGATACCGGGGCCAATGATGCTATTGAGATGGCATGGGAGGATCAGTGCAAAGCCAAGAACTTCACCGTTTCTGGCCAACACACCAAGAGACAAATTGAACGACTGGTCCTGCATGCAGCCGCCCGCGATTCTGGGGCTTTGGTTCGTATCGTGCGCGGGTTCGATAACGCCCGGAAATACGCTGTTCAACTCATCGAGATTGACCAGTTAGACCACGACTTTGACGGGATATTCGAAGGGAACGAAGTCCGCATGGGGATTGAGTTTGACCAATGGAAGCGGCCAATAGCTTACCACATCTTCAACGACCACCCAGGAGACACACTGCACAGGGCCAAACGGCGTCGAGCACGTATCCCAGCCGATGAATTAATTCACGTCTACATGCCCACACGGATAGGCCAGAACGTTGGCGTGCCGTGGATTGCTCCCTCGATTCTTCCTTTGAAGATGTTGGCCGGCTATGAGGAAGCCGAGCTGGTAGCAGCCAGAGAAGCCGCCTGCAAAGGTGCCGCTATTGAGAACACCACCCCAGACCAGTTCCAGGGCGAAGTGGACGGGCGTGGGAATGAACTGCAAGACATGGAACCCGGTATGGTTCTTAACCTCGGCCCTGGCCAAGTCTACAAAGCCATCGACCCCACTCACCCCAACCAGGCTTTTGGTGATTTCGTTAAGTCCAAGCTGCGCGGGTCTGCCTCGGGTATGGGCGTCTCCTATGTCAGCCTGGCCAATGACCTGGAAGGCGTGAATTACTCCTCAATCCGCTCGGGTGAACTCGAACAGCGTGAAGAATGGAAAGCTATTCAGGAATGGTTTATTGAAACCTTCGAGGGCCGGTTGTTCGAGGATTGGCTTCAATGGGAACTTACCATGGGACTTATCAAGTCCACATCTGGCGTCGCTCTCCCCGCTTCTAAGTTCGATAAGTTCAATAAACCCGAGTGGACCCCACGCCGTTGGCCCTGGGTCGATCCTCAGGCCGACATGGAAGCTCATAAAACGGCTATTGCCATGCGTATCGAATCCAGAAACCAGGTCATCAAGGAACTGGGCGGGGACATGGAAGCCATTGATAAAGATTTCGAAAATGACCCGGTTACTAAGAATCTGGACACAGATTCTGTCTATGCACCCGATTCCAAGCCTGAACCACAACCAGTGGCCGCTGAAAGAGTTATTCAGCCAATCAGCAACCATATTTCGCCTGCTCCGGTAACTATAAACGTGCCCGAAAGCAAAGTTCGGGTTGAGTTCCCGAAGGATACACCAAAGCCAGTTAAACGAATTGAATTCAATCGTAACAGTAGAGGCGAAATAACTGGCGCACTTGTGGAGGAGACCAATGGCAATAACCGCAGCGATTTGCACTAGTTTTAAACAAGAGATTCTTGGCGGCGAACATGAAGCCGCCGACACTTACAAAATAGCCCTGTACACCAGCGCGGCCAGCCTGGACGCCAGCACCTCGGCCTACAGCGCGACCAATGAAGTTTCGGGCACGGGCTACAGCGCCGGTGGAGCCACGCTTTCAGGCTATACGCGGAGCGCCAGCGGAACCACCGCTTGGATTGATTTTACCTCCGACCCGTCTTGGGCCAGCTCAACCATAACAGCTCGAGGGGCGCTGATCTATAACTCCACCAATAGCAACAAGGCTGTGGCTGTGTTGGATTTTGGTTCGGACAAAGTCAGCACCAACGGTACTTTTACCGTGATCTTGCCCACAGCCGACGCAAGCAACGCGCTTATCCGATTAGGTTAATGGCAGCATGGAACCTGAAACACGGACACTGGTGGATGGTTCAATGGTCGGTTGATTGGTGGGTATCAATCGGAATACACATTGACCTGAGAGCGAGGGTCACGCCTTCAGGCGAGCGTTACGGTCCATACGTGGACCTGCACTTGTTATTCCTGGTTCTCAGTTTTGGAGTGAACCCGGTTAGGAGTGGGGAATTGGACTTAAAAGCTTCCTGCGGTCGTGGAGGGTTAGGCGATGGCCACTTTTACTAAACAATTCAGCTTCAATTCCACGATTGAAGATTGGGCCTTTAACGCCAACGGCGGCTCAAGCATCGCGGGGACCAGAGACACAACGGAAGATTCCGGGAATGACACCAACGCCGGGACGGGTGTCATGCAAACCAGGCGAACCGGGAAGAACAACTCTAATGGCACACCATACTGGGAATGGTCGGGCACATGGGAAACCCTTGGGCTACCAGCCGGGGCGGTCATCAGCGCAGTTGACCTGGATTATGACTGGAGATGTTCTGAATACACTACGGGAGCATCCAGCACAACCGGGCCAGGCCGAGTTAAGAGATTCCGGTGGAACACTTCGCAACACATTTTCAAGTTCATCGGCATTTACCGGAACAACGGCTTTCGCCACCGCTGGAGGGACAAACCAGACCGGGTTAAGCGATGCTTCAACCACATCAATTAGGCTAAGGATAGGAGCTAAGCCGAACACGGGCAGCAGCACCTCCGCGGCGGTCACACTTAGGCAGGATTGGGTGGTTGTCACTGTAACATACACGCTTAGCGTTAACGTTTCTGCCACCGGAGTAAGCGGTACCGGGGCGATTGGCACCGCGACCGTTACCGGAGACGCGAACACGTCACCCACAGGCGTTTCAGCCACTGCCGCACTTGGCGAAGTAACCGTTACGACAGGAACCCCGGTGGACGTGAATGCGGAGGGGGTTTCTGCTACAGCGACGGTCGGGTCCGTTACCGTCACCGCAGATGCGAACACTAACGCAACCGGATTAAGCGCTACCGCAAGCCTCGGAACCGTTACCGTTACGGGCGCAGCTAACACATCGCCTAGCGGTCTTTCATCCACGGCGGCGGTCGGGACGGTCACGGTTGAAGCCGATGGCGAGCAGCCGGAAGCACCAGCCGTTCAAGGCGGTGGCAGTCGTCGGCCTAAATCCAAGGCGCGTGCGGAACTGCCCAAAATCCGTTACATATCCGAAACCTTATTCAAGGTTCAAGGTGTATCAGGCAAAGCTAGTGTGGGGTTTGTTGCTCACACAAATCGCTGGTGCAACCCCATCCCAGCCGGCACTTCCCGCGCAGGACGGCCGAGTGTCTACGTGGAGCGCCAATCAGAGGTTTCCGTATTCACGAATGAAACCCGCTCGCTATCTGGGGAGTGTCACGCCGACGCAATCCAGAACCCAACCGAAGAACTTATAGACCTCCTGTTGACGGCTGCCGACATGTAAATGGCAGCGAGAGTTATCAAGACGGGGTTGCTTCGGCGATCTTTTGACCTGGACCGCAGCGCGATTGACGAGGAGAGGCGCACGGTCAATCTCTCGTTTTCTTCCGAGTCTCCCGTCGAACGATTCTTCGGAATGGAGATCCTCGACCACGCCCCGGAATCCGTCGATCTCTCGCGCCTCCAGAATGGCGGCCCCTTACTTATGGATCATAACCCCGGAGACCAAATCGGGGTCATCGAGAAGGTTGGACTGGACGGACGTAGAGGTAAAGCTGTTGTGCGCTTTGGGCGATCTGCCCGAGCCGAAGAAATTTTCCAAGACGTAAAAGATGGCATCCGCCGCTTGGTAAGCGTCGGCTATCGGGTAGATAAGATGGTCACCGATAAGGTTGAGAAGGGTGTGGAAACCCTTCGAGCCACTGCCTGGACCCCGATGGAAATCTCCCTCGTTAGCGTTCCAGCCGATCCTTCGGTCGGTATTGGGCGAGCCAGCGAAAATCAATTTGAAACAATCATAGAAAGCACACGTATGGACACTCCTGTAGTCATTCCCCCTGGCCAGCCCCAGCCGGCCGCACCTCAAGCCCTCATGCCCGGAGTCGTTTACGAATCCGAGCGCAATGAAGGTATGATCCGCGAACGCAATCGTATCGCTGAAATCAACGCCATCGGTGACAACCTCCGCGGTAAAGTTCCCAATATTCTGGAACTGGTTGGAGAGGCCGTTCGGAAAGGCTGGACCGTCGAACAGTTCAGGACTGAGGTCATCAAGCACATTCCCAATGTGCAGCCGCTTCCCCCAACCCGAGAATCCGGGTTCGGCATTGATCGAGAAACGCTGAAAAGGTACAGCCTGACCAGGGCCATTAATGAAATGTGCACTGGCAAACTGACTGGTCTTGAGGCAGAGCTTCACCAGGAAATCACCAAGCGAACCGGCAAATCCGCTGGCGGGTTCTGGTGCCCTCCTGAAGCCCTGGTCGGCCAACGTAATTTCGTGGCTGCCACCGGCACCCTCGGCGGTATGGTGGTTGAAACCTCGAACCTTGGCGAACAGTTCATTGAACTGCTTCGGAACCGTTCACAGGTTATGCGCCTCGGCGCTCGGTCGCTCATGCTCGACAATCCCGTGACCATCCCGCAGCAGAATGCGGCTGGCGCGGTGAATTGGGCGGGTGAAACCGTTGCCTCCACTCTCGGAACTGGTAACTTCACTCAAATCACGCTTACCCCGAAAGGTGTAACCGCGTTCCAACAGTACTCGAAACAACTGTTGGCCACGTCGAATCCTTCGATTGACCAGATCATCCGTGATGACATTGTGGCGAGCATCGCTACTGCGATTGATTTAGCGGCACTCCACGGCACCGGAACTAACCAGCCAACCGGCATTGCTGGCATCTCCGGCATCGGCACGGTCCTGCTCTCCACGAACGGTTTGGCAATCAACAATGCCACGGCCTACCCGGCTTTGGTTTCGTTGGAATCTGCTCTCGGCACTTCAAATGCCGACCAGGGTTCATTGGCTTACCTGCTCCGGGCTTCCATTCGTGGCGTGCTTCGCACCACGACTCAATTCGCTTCTACCGATACGCCGGTGTACACCAGTGCACCGGGGAATGTCGATGGAATCATTAATGGGTACCGTGCTGCAATCTCGAACCAGGTTTCGAATGCTCTTACGACCGGAACAGCCACTACAATAACAACGCCCGTCTTTTTTGGGAATTGGAATGAACTTTTGATAGGCAACTTTAACGGCGGAGCAACAGACATCGTCGTGGATCCGTACACTTTAGCGGCCAATCGGGTTGTTAGGGTGCTGGCGTCGCAATGGGTGGACGTTCAAGTTCGCCACGCCGCGAGCTTCGCGCTGTTGGGTGGTATTTTAGGAGGCTAGTCCTCCTGGTTGTGGGTTAGGGTTCAGGGCCGCTCAGAAATGGGCGGCCCTTTTGCTATGCTCTCCGTTCACATGCCTTTTCATCCATTGGCAATTCATGCAAAGTATTTGGAATCTTCCCGATTCATCGGAGAGAATGTCTTTGTAATACTTCCGCCTGTCCCTGCGTAATGATTTACGGTGCATGTTTCCACCGCCGTTAATATGGTCGACTGACAGGACTGGTGGCCTTGATTCGCCACATGTTGCACACTTTCCGCCAAGCTTGGAATAAACCTTTCCTTTTAATTCCCTCATAGTCTTGTACCTAGACTTAGCCTGGATCTCCTTGAACCTTTCTTTATTGTTCGCAAGCCACTTATCTGCGACGGCTCGCCTTTTGGCCCTGTTGTTCTGATAAAACAACTTGCCCCGCGCTCTCATTTTGTCGGCATTGGCCAGGTAGTGCGCTCGCCGACGGGCCAAGATGGTTTCCTTGTTGTTCGCTTGATATTTTTTACCACGCGCCATGGCGCTACATCTTCTGGTATCATACATCTGGTTTATCTTGCGTGGGATAAATACGGAAGAACAAACCGGACAAGCCCTGTATAAAATAGAGTCCCCCACCCCCGGTAGAACCGGACCCGGTAAAGGATCCGCGGAGATGGGGGAAATTTGGCTGACAGGTTCTACACTGTTCATGCCCAGACCATACCAGCCACGCCCCGTTGACGCAAGCCTATTCGTGTATGCGCGTGCGCCTCGTTAAGCCAATAGTTGTCCAGAATCACCCAGGAGTACAGCCCGGAGACGTATTTGATGTGGAACACAACGAAGGCATAAACCTGATTGGCTGGGGTTATGTCGTGGAGGTCACCTATACTGAGTCAAGGATGAACGAGATCCAATCCCGCGAACCCGCAATCGAGAATCGAGATTTTACACCGGCACAGGAGCAGGAAACGCAGCCTCGCAAATCTTCTCGGCGCACGCCCGCCAAGTAAGGTTCGAGACTAGCGACGCAGACGCCTGTCCACGATCCTTCAATTCTTCCCGGTGTTTGTAGGCGTGCTCCAACTTTGCAATAATGTCTGAGATATTGCAGTGGAACCACCCCGCAGGATCATAGCTTCCGTTGGGTAAAATATACTCATTCCGATCCAGCACATCTTTGTGACCATGTGCGTATGTGGCTATAACAGGACGGCCACAAGCCATAAATTCGCACATGACCAGGTTCGTGCCAGCTTCGCAGCGGTTCGGGAATAGGCCGATATGGGCTTGAGCGTAGACTTCTGGGGTTTTCTCATTGGGCATCGGTGGGACATGCACAACCCGGCCCTCGGGTAAACCAGCGAACGGATCTTCGAGATTAATCATGTTGCTATGCTGCATCGTGGCGATGGATTGGGGCCATTTATTGTGCCAGGCAGCTATCAGAACCGAATCCGGGTGCATCTTCATGAATAGACGCATGGCAGCAATGACTAAATCTTGCCCCTTTCGATACTCGAATTTGCCACCGGAAAAGACTACGAACGGCTTAGATTCGTTCCATGGTTTGATTGAGAACCGTTCATGGTCGATTCCTTGCAGGAGTGGTTGAGCTTTTATTCCTTTCTCGGCTAATCGCTGAACGTTCCACGTGGAACCAGCAAAGAGCAGGTCATACGCCCGGGCGTGGACTCTGGCCTTGTCTGGGATTGGCCATTCTAGGAAGCAATAGCCCATGACCAGGGGGGCATCGTATTTAACGTCCGGTTTTAAGTCTTGCGTGGCTATGGGCACGAAGATAGGCGCGTTGAATGTCCGTCTTGTGCGGGGAGCTATCTCGACCTCGCAGAACTCGCCCAGGGAGCGAATTAGGTTAGTGTTTGCCACGCCCCAGCCGAACCCATCTTCGGGGTTGCCTAGGTAATAGAGTTTATTCACGTTGAAAGAACATGCACCCGCGGCCGCCTTTCTGTTCATCCCCGGTCGTTTCCTCCAGGAACTTCCAGCCCGAGCGGGTTCCGTTCAGTAATCCAAGTACTTCTATGGCTGGTCGCACATTCACGGGTTGGCCGCAGTGCGGTTGCTTTTCTTGGCCTTGTATGTGCGGGTTCACGTCATGGAAACACACGATTCCGCCCGGGCGAATGATCCGTTCCGCTCCGAGAAAGTCTTGCACGCAACACGTGTGGGCGTGGCACCCGTCGATGAAGATGAAATCGGCCGGGTCGGGGCTGGATGCGAAGTATGAAGCTGAACCCATAAGGACGATCCGACTCCGCGGAGGCTCTGGAACCCGTGTCCACGTTGGGAGATCGACGCCATCCATTTCAATGGCGCATTGGTGGGCATAGGTATTATCAAGGAAGTCATGAACGGCCATGAATGTCTTAAGGTCGCCCAGCCCGATTTCCAGATACCGGAACGGCCAAAGCTCGGTGCTTTCAAATGCCAACTTGAGATACTTGCAAAAGGCTTCCTCGTTTCCGACCATGCAAAAGCCCCAGCTCATACGCGTTGATTCACCCCTTGTGGAATCAGCCCCCATACATCTCCTTTATCCTCCAGTATATAATGGCCTACCCCGGTTTTAGTTTTGATGAACACCCGACCAACGCCATTATTTCTGAACTTAAATCGGCGGCGCCCTTCAGGGGCGTTTTCGAGTGGCTTTATCCCGGGCGGAATAGCCCAGACGATTTTACGACCAAGAACTTTCATTCGAATACCTCGGCTTTCGCTACCCATTCGGGCGGGTCATCCTCATGTGGCACTCCGATGACGTTGTGGTCCTCCATTAATGTTCCGTCTGGGTACTGAAATGGGTTGAACCGTTCCCCGCGGGCGTTGTGTGGGCTATATAGGTGTGTGGCCAATTTCCAAGCTTTATAATCGTGAGCTTTGAAGAACTCTTTCAATTCAGCCGCGGAACCTTCTTTGTGATCAAGTTGTTCAACCCAGATTAATGGACGACACTTCTCGATAGTCTTAACCGCCCCACGCAGAACCGCCCCCTCCATCCCTTCAACATCAGCTTTGATTAGGTGACAATCTGGCAAGCTTATGGAATCCACGTTGAGCATGGGCACCATCTCAGTTGGGGCGGTGTGCTTATCTTGCAGAGATGTGCCGCCAAAGTTCGTTTGTTTGGTCGGGTCCAGTAATGGAACGGGTATTTCCCCAATCGTCTCACCCACCGCAGCCTTAAACGGGGTCACGTAATGAAGCATCGAGTTAAGCGCGACTGTGGCACCCAAGCACCCATGCGGGTATAGTTGCGGTTCAAAAGCGTAAACGTGCCCTTCCTGACCCACGAACCGGGCGAAGGCTACTGTCATGGTCCCGATGTTCGCGCCTATATCCAGCACGGTCCAACCGGGTTTGATTAGGCCGGATAGAAGCATGGTTTCTTCCGGAGCCCATTCACCTTGGGTTAACAGGGCGTTAGCCTGGAAGAAATCATTTATTAGGCACACTTGCCAACCCCATCGGCTGGGCAGGGTCACTGTGTAGTTTGGATGTCTCATTTAATCTTGACTTTCACAACCACAGCCGCGGCCGCAATACTCGCAGTAGTGATGCTCCGGTTCTGGCTCAGTCTTTACAGGCGAACAACAGGACAGAAGCGTAACGCTTTCTCCAGGCTTTATCGGGCCGTCTTTCTCCAACTCCTCAATCGTGCGTTTTATTATTTCTGGCAAGTTCATAAGCAATCCTTTCGAATACAGGTTTCCATTCTCCAGCTTTATTTTGTTTGAACAGTTTTACACTCGGGTACCACGGGGTATGTTCACAGGTCAGGGGATAGACAAAGTATGGACGGCAGTGCATCGCGCACCAACAAGGCACCCCCATAGCCCCGGCCAGGTGCAAAATTGACGTGTCCACAGTAATAACCAGATCCACCCCGCATAGCCTTGTGGCCGTATCCAGCCAATTGCTGGGCTTTTGGAAGGTTCGTATTGAAGGGTAAAGCAGGGCTTCATCCGCACCATCGACTTGCAGCGATTCAAACATGACACCAGGAACGGCCAGCACTGGCCCCCATTCCGCAAGGCTGGTTGATCGAATATAGTCGTTGTTCTGGGTAACACTCCCCCGCCAGGCAATGCCTACCGTGAACTGCCCAAGCCTCCTATCGCAGAACCTCCACGGGATGTACGGCGCAGGGGGTATCGTCTCAATCGTGGTCCCGAATATCCTAGGAAGTGAAAAGGCCGGGATATGACAATCCATGTCGGGAAACTTCTCTTTGGTCTCCTTAGCGCCGAACACATGGTCAATCAGCCCCATACTTTCAGCTAAACTCACCATCGAATCCTGAAAAGCCCAGGAAACGAACAACCCACGCTCTTTTAAAAGCTTGGCATATCGCATCATCAGAATCGCGTCACCCGCTCCTTGTTCTGAATATACAAACAGCTTTTTACCGTTGGTCCCATCCCATTCCGGACAATACGCGGTGATTTTTGGTAAGCCGTTGTTCTTCGACCGGAACCGGCATTCGTACCGCTCGAACCCGGTCTTATAATCCCCTTTCAACAGGGTAATCAATGCACGCTCAAATTCAGCTTCGTGCATCCATGGGTTTTTACCCAAAGCTCGAGCAAGCCAGTGTTCCGCATCTTTTATGTTCCCCAGCCACCGATTGGCCAGGGCTATGTTGGACATGATATCCGGGTCGTCTGGTTTCAGCTTATGTGCCTCTTTAAACGCTTGTAACCCTTCCTCGGTGTAGCCCTTATTCGCAAACACCAGCCCAACCGTGTTCAACGCACCAGCTCGGGCCAGGTTGCTCTTGCACAAGTCCAGAACCCGTTGAGCCAGGGTTAAACTGATCTGATCTTCCCCTTGCTTGGACAAATCCACCGCTAAAGCACACCACAAATCCGGGAATCTCGTGGCTGCATCGTTCAGGAGCGGTTCGGCTTCTTTATCCCGGCCATCTTCGACCAGTTTAATACCGCGCTTCCAGAGCTTGTAAAATTCTTCTTTCCTGGTCATGGGTTCAGGTCTACGAAAGGCTGCGTTAATTCATCTCCATAATCGTTGGGCCAGCCCGGGCAATACCTAACATCACGCACCCTTCCGGGGACATCCTCTGGAGACCCCATGCGGCATTCTACGTCGCCGTGCTGTTCCCTTAACTCGGTAAGTTTCGCTATCAGTTCTGATATCTTCATTTCCATTCTTTCCGGGTCATGGCTCAAACCGCACATGGGTCCACCACTGCGGGTCTACATCCTCCAGCACAGGTCCCAGCCGGCTGGGATAAACCACAGCGGAATCGGAAAGCACATCGTGGTTGATTGTAAGGTGCGCCACATCTCGGAAGAATTTCTTGAGCTTGGCGTTTTCGGATTTTAGTTGGTCTAGTTCGTTCATTTCCATCCATTCACGAACCCTCCCCCACGCCGCGGCCAGAGCCGTTTATACTGGGCTGGTTTCGGCATAGCCTGGACTGGGTGTGGCTTTTCGGGTTCCTTCATGTCGTAATCCTTCACCGCAGACCGGGCCATGTTCTTAGCGAGCACAGCCCAAGCCGGCCGTAAAATGTCTATCCCAGCGATGAAATACACCCGCAAATCAATCGGTTCGTTCCGCCTGTTCGGTTCCTTGTAGTAATACCTCTCAGCAAAGCCCTTCGTGTATTTGGTCCGGATTTCTTCCGCTGTTAATCCTTCGAAGTAGTCCTTCTCGTATCCGAACCCATTGGGGAAGTGCATGTATCTCGGCCCCGGATCCCGCAGCCGCAGCCTGGCAAATAGTGTATCCTTCCCCGCGTCGGTGTTTACCGAGAACAACAGCATCCGGTAGTGCTTATTCGAGTGCGGAATGACCAACAAAGATTGCTTCCCAGAACTGCCGTAAACTGGATAGACCCTGGGATGCCCACAGGTTTTCCAAAATTTTCTAACCCTGGATCCCTTATGCCGATGGTCGATTGCCACGAAATCAATCTTCATCTCTACCCCATCAACCCGCTTGAACGTTCGGAACACGTTCTTTTTCAGATCGTCCCAAACCGCGTCCTTTTCCGGATCCCCAATCAATCGACCGTATTCTACCCCCCAAGTTTCTTCGTCGGCACCCTGGGCGATAATCTCGTATTCCAACCTGTTACCCTGAACGTCCACCGTCATGCCCAGAACCAGCGCTTCAACCGGCAACGTCTCAGGCGTGTACTGCTCTCTCCGCTCAAGCAACGGCGCCACCTCGACTCGTTCTATGATTTCCTCATGCGGCTCGCACAAAAACGTGTTCTTCCAGGCAATTAGAGACGCTTCCCCGCCCGTGTAAGCGTCGTAAAACTCTGAAGCCATCTGGTGAAGCTTGGTCTTGTACCCCTTCTTCGGCGGGAAGGTCGTGTTCAACCCATTCAACCAATACCCACGAATACCACGGAACGGCGCTGTCGCCCGCCATTCACCCGACAAAACAGCGTTTACCCGCTCAATATCGGTCCACTTAGCCCCGCAACAGGGCGTTTCGTACCACGTTTCCTCGTGTTTATGACCCTCAGGCCACTTCACCCCAGCCCACATAAGGACATGCCATTTTCCGCATTCACACGGGACAAACCATTTTTGTTGGTCACTTTTCAGCCACCAGCTATGGATCCGGCTCCCGGGAAGCCTGGTTGCCGTGCTGGAGACGACCTGGATACTGTCCGGGTAATTTTCTGCTCGACCGAAAGCCAGGGTAACAGGGTCCCCCTCCGGCCCATCCTCCATGGCGTCCACCTCATCACAGGTCACCACCGGGGCTTGGACCTGTCTGAACCCTGAAGGCGAGTTGGCCCCGATCGCCGAAACTGTCCCACCGGGAAATTCTTTGCTTAAAATGGTGTTATTCGTCTCTTTAGACCGCACTTCCTTGATCCTGGCCCTCAATGCCTGGATGCTCCGAACCATCGGGGTAAAGAACTGTTTTGACCATTTCTTAGCCGAATCCAATGTCGGCATACAATGGAGGATATTCTTAGGGGCTTGCTCAATAACTGACCCGTGCAGGTTGTTTATCATCTCGGTTTTACCCAACCTTTTAGCCCAATACAGCGCCGTGACCTGCACATCTGGATCCGTAAAACTCTCCTGTGGTGACTTCTGGTAGGGCGTGGCCGACACCCGATACCGCCCCGGCCGAGCAGTAACATTCTTGCTCATGCGCCGACGCAATTCGCCCCAAGCCCATACTTTCAGGGCTGGCGGTGGCTTAAGAAGCGTTAGTCCCGCTCGCAGGATCCGCTTCAATCTCGCGCAATGCGACTGTGAAATAGTCATCTATCGGAATTGCCTGTAAATCCGCCAATATTTCCTGCTTTTTCAGGTCCGAAATCTCTAAATACGAGATTTTCTGGGCTAACCCGCCCAAAACCGCGTTCACCACCTTCTCGACCAGCACGCACGGGATCAGTTCGCGCCGGGCTTGGGCGTTTTCCAGGGCCAATTTGTCGGCCTGTTCGCGCCTTAACCTGGTCCCTTCTGAGTTGTATTCGGCTTGATTCCATTCCATACCAATATCAACTACTTACGCAAAATCGTTAAAATTTCCCACCTAGCGCGGGTACGTGCCATTGGTATCCCCTTTAACGTTAAAGGTTGGGAAGGACCCAAATTTTTCTCAAGTATGAGAAATAGGGCATGGGCTGTTCTCGCAAATGAGAAATGCTCGCATTGGCCCCTGGCTTGGCTTATAGCGCGTTTTGATTGTGTTTGGCTATGGTATGGTGGTGCACATACCAAACATTTGTTTGGGTTCATACTGGCTATTGTCTGAGCCATAACGCGACGATCATGACAAAAGAGAACATGACCGCCCACCCCAAGAGGGTAATTGCGAACTTTATATCAATTATCTCTTTGTTTAGTTTGTGTTCTTCTTCAGTCATGGGTTTAAATAACCTGAGCGATTCAGCCTTAGCCTCATCCACGGTTGGGCACACCAGTATATCTGCTTTACGTATGGGCTTGTCCCACATCATCACTGTGCAGTGTTCTTTCATACTGTGAATCGTTCAGGCCACAAGGCTTTAGCGATGGGCAACAGTTCAGTCTTGAGTTCATCAACCCCTTCCTTGGGCCATGCTGTGACCGGGGCGACCTTGACCACGGACTTGACCCACCTGGTCATGTCCTGTAGATGAGCGAACCATGCAGGGGCTACCTTGCGCTCGGTCTGTTCTTTGGGTTCATCTGTGGGGCACATGAGCAGGAGCATCTGTTTGGGGTCACTGAACCTTGGTGGGTTGGATGCTACCCGCATGTAGACCTTGGCCTTGAGCGGGTTCAGTTTGGGACAGGTAGCAGCCAGGTATGCCGGCCAATCCCATTGTTCAGGGGCAGAGGCTTTGAGTCTGAGTAATTCTTGCCCCTGCATTAATACTTCAACCAGGGTATCGTTAGCCTTGCCCAGGGTGGCTTGTTGCAGGGCTTGGATAACGTCCTCTCGGTCGTTTATGCGGCGGATTAAGGATTTAACTTCTGCGGGCGGGTTCATTCCAGTTTCATGTGATCGGTTTTGATTTCGGGAAACTTTTCCTTCCATTTAGCCACCCATCGGCCAAGGCTTTGTTTGTCTCGACCGTGCATAGAAGCTATTTGGGTCAGGGACAGGGGGCGTAAGCGTGTCAAGAATATCCAGCACGCGATTACAGCCCGGACCTCGATGCCGTCTCCGTTTTGGATACCCTTTCGGCCGGGCTGATAGATCCATTCAAGGATCTTCTGCAAAACGCTTATTGCCGCCGCAATATCAACTTGGGAAACGTCGCCTGTGTCGAAGCCCAGGTTCTTGTCAACGGCGTCATAATCGAAGTCTTGAGACGGGACGGCCATGCTGCCATCGTCGAAGGCCGTTTCTTGCACGAAAATACTATTAGTAGTGGCTGGATAGTCTGTCAACACTTAATATTGTGTTGTTTCAGACATTACAGAATTGCCTGCCTTGCCATGCCTCGCCACACCCAGACGTGCCGTGCCCCGCCAAGCCACACCCAGCCACACCACGCCTGCCTAGCCTAGACAAGCCTCGCCATGCCGAGCCGGGCAACGCCGCGCCTTGCCGAACCTCGCCTCGCCTCGCCAAGCCTGCCGGGCCACACCTTGCCGTGCCCAGCCAAGCCTCACCTTGACAAGCCTCGCCTCGCCATGCCATGCCCTACCCGGACATGCCTGCCTTGCCTAGCCTGACCCAGCACCGCCTTGACACGCCCAGACTTGCCTTGCCTTGCCCCGACTGCCCAGCCTAACCCCGGCGTGCCATGCCCAGCCTAACCATAACATGCCTCACCCCGCCAAACCGCGCCTCGCCTGCCAAGCCCAACCTTGACATGCCTCGCCTCGCCTGCCACACCCAGCACTGACTCGCCTCGCCTTGCCTGCCAAGCCCCGCCTGCCCAGGCCTGCCACGCCGAGCCTTGCCGGGCCCGGACATGCCATGCCGTGCCTGGCCCAGCCCCGCCTGCCTAAGCTACTTCCAATTCTTCAATGGCGTTGAACACCGATTCGAAGAACTGTTTGTAATCTGAATAGCGTTGTTTCCATTCCCTCAGTTCGGCCATGGCAGCATCGAGGATCTGGGATTTGTAATCCTCATTCTTTGATGCCACTTGGATAGGAACATACGCCGTGCCTTCGAATTTGGTTTCGGTATCGCTGGCTTGAACGGAAACGAACGCTCGCACGATGGGCTGTTCTTGTGGGGGCATGTCGCATTGAATGACGCGCACCGAACGAATCAACCCTCGGGCTTGGTCCTGTCTCCACTCCTCAGCCGCTACTGAATCATCCCATTCAAAGAACGCGTGCAATGGGTTCTCTTTGGGGCGTGCGGCATCCACAACCATTGCTGGCTTGATGCACCCCTGTTTCTTTTGGATTCGGTGAAGCTCGCGCCCCACAATAGGAACATGCCCAGATGAAACTTTAGAGTTGGGCATTGCGATGTATTTAATCTTTGCCATAGGTCATTTCACGTGAAACATTCCAAAACTACCGTTGCATTGCGGCCGCCATTCACCGACCCCGATAGCGAACCCGCCCACGTTGAACAGGTTCACGATTTCCTCGGCGCTGAGCACCCCCTCGTTGTATCTGATTGTGAGTTTGCACTCCCACTGTCGGAACTCACCACGGAAGCGAATATCAGCCGCGCCCATGCCTACCCGTACCATGTCCTGGCGTATAGTTGGGGTTCCGCTGATTTCGATCATGTCTCCGACGATGTGAAATGCGCCACGGGCTTCAACCTTCGTGACCCCGTGCACATGTGAGCAGGCGTCCACAGCCGCGCTCTTGAACGCTACTGCAGGGAAACCATGCTTGCCATTGGGCAGGTGATACAGGCTATCCTGGAAGTCCTGCTCTGGGTTCTTGGCTGGCCGTTCGGTCTTGGCTTTCTGCATCTGCTTTTCAAGCATCATGGTTTCAGCTTTCTCTGACCATGCGTGACAGATCAGCGAGCTATCACCGATAATGGTGATTTCAATGTGCCTGATGTTCATCTTCGGCAATTGCACGTCGACCTTGACGCTGGCTGCTTTGCCGTTTCCGTTTGTGTGTTTAGCTATGCGGTTCTTTTCTAGTGTTTTCATTTTTCCTTTGGGTTTATGGTTCATTGGGTTTAACTAAATCTGTAAGAAAAACATGGTCATATTTCTTTCAGCCAGCGTTGAACGACGCGCAGATTACGCCCTGCGGTTTGTCGGTTTCTCCTAGGTATTCCACGGTCACTTGGTCTGGTGATTTGCACCACCCGATGTAAGCGTGTCTTGCCCAATCCATCTGTATATTGCCCAATCCACTAGGCCCGCCACTTGGGTTCATGTTGCGAGCTGCGGCCTCATCGGGTGCAGCCACAACAGCAGAATCGTATGTGTCGTATCCGTCCTCCTGGGTCTGTGATATTTTGAATAGTTTCATAATAGTGCGATAAATTCATCCATGCTCCTCACGGTGTGTACGGTATGGCCAAGCATCTGCATTTCTTTAGCCCAGCCCTGTTGATCCGGGTCGAGCTTGCCCCCGGGCCGTTTAACCTCGATACACAAGACACGACCAGGAGCGAATATGGTGAAGTCCTGACAGCCGGCCGCTATCGTGCTGCGTTTATCGGTTCGAGCGTGGATATACTTCCACTTGGGCCATTGTGCGTTGCAATAGCGTATGATCTGGTCGTGCAGGTCCAGCTCGCGTTCGATCTTGGCTTTGATGGCCCGGCTTATGTCCCGAAGTGAACCATCGGCAATCACGCTTCGGCCACGGACATCTTTCCGCAGCCAGGCGTCGTATTGTTGGTTGGTCCAGTTCATGGGCCGGTCCATTCTTTCACTTGTCCCTCCATTTCCAGGTTGTGGTGCCGTTCTTCGGGTTCACAAGCCACTCGGCATAGCCACGTTTTACGGCTTCGGATTTGAATTTGCTGCACCATGAATTAGCTACCATTGCGGCCACGAATCCAACCATAAACCCACCAGTCAAAAACAAGAGTGACGACAGTGTTGTCATGGCAGCACCAGAACAACTCTCGTGTTAATCCGCACCACTCGCGGGTAGGGGATGACTTTGGAATCATACAACCGATTTATCACGGTCGAGACCGGCACGCCCAGTTTATTGGCCTGTTCGAGTCGCCATTGTTTCATCGGAATCGCTCCTGGATGCCGTTCCAGGGCTTTTTCGGTCTTGAGTTTATAGAATGCTCTCCGTTCGGTTAGGGTCATAAATTCGCCTCCCTTCTCGATTTTTGGCAGGATCATTCCCGCCCCTCCGTAGCGATGAAATGATCTATCCGATCGCACGCTACTTTGACCATGGCTTCGGGGGTTTTTGCCCACTCCCAGTCTGATGCAAATTGCGACGGCCAGTTTCCGACATGAAATAACCTCTCAGATTCCAAAAGACCAAGGCCAAGAATTAGGCAGGGGTTCCTGTCTATTGAAGGATCCATCACGCTATCAAACAATCTGTCTGCATCTCTGGGGTTCATCTTGTTGTGCAATGCAACCGCCCAGCCCCCAATGCACGCGGCTGTCCCGCAGTTTGGAATGCCGCAGCCCCGGCTAAAAAAGGCGCTCATTCTAAACTGTTTCGGCTCCTCGGTTATCTTCGTCTGTATCTGGCGCAATAAGTTAATGTTCATAGGTTCTCTTTGCTCTGAAAGAATCGCCTTTGAGTTTGGCCCGCGCAAGAAACCAAAAATCTGTAATGGGTCGATATCTCATAAATTCGCCTCTTTCCAAGCTTTCAACTGTTCAGCCAGTTTCGTTCGTTCCATGGCTGCCGCGGCTGTCTCAGCAGGTTTCTCCAGTTCAGCCACGCGCCCGCTCTGTCTCAACACGCGATCCCGCTGCCAATTAACCCGCTTTTGTCTGGTCTGCATCCGGGCATCGAGCAAATCATCCTCAAACCGGCTCGGCTCGATTAAGTTATACAATCTCAGACTCTCCTCCCGTCTCTCCCGTCTATCTATCTTCCCTTTGATATACTGTATGACCAGGTGCAAATCTTCCTCGGTCCAGCCTCTCACCGCCCATTGTTCCCATCTCCCGTACGTGGGCATCTCATACCGCATCTCTCGCATGGTCAGTGAACAATAAAGACTGTGCAGTTGCTTGCACCGTTCGAAGGAACAATCGGGGGCTGTGGCTGTCATGGGGCTAATCCTCCTGGGCCATAGGGCTTCATTGGTCCACCCCCTGTACTGTACGAGTAATGTACTGTTCCGGGCTTGTCCTGCGCGTCTCCTCCGAGCCAAACGTAAAACGGAAAGAAAACCAAAGAAAAGAAAGAACCCCCCCAAGAAAGATACGGGTCACTACGCAAGCCCATTTTGCTTCGTAGGCAGCCCTTAGAAAGAAAAGAAAGGGAAAACTGTAATCCTCTGTACCCGTAGGTGGGTGGAACTGGTGGCTAGTTATTCCCCGGCTCGGTACCACTCCGCGGGACTCTTGGTTAATTAGACCAAGAGTTTCTGTGACATCCGAAGTCGTCACTTCATCAGCCGCAAAAAGCCGGGCCAGATGTGTCCTGCACATTCCACCCATGGACACCCACGGGTGCAAAGGACTAATGTTTTGCCTTCCTTGTTGGCCGGTGGGTAGGTCTGTCCCCGCGTGCCCTATCCACAGCACCCACCGTAGTGGGGCCGTGCATGTTTCAGCTAACCTATGTCGAGAAGCTGGGTCTCGTAAAGAAAAGTCCCGCCTGATCCTGAGACCAGGCGGGTTGTCATGTTCCAAGAAGATACTGCATTTTCCACTCTGGCGAGTGAAAACCCTAAATCTCTCACTGTTCTTGGCACGACTCCAGTAAGGTATACACCCCATATTCAAGGCGCAAGTAATTTCTGTAAAATAATCCATTTAGGGTCCAGATTTCCTAACTTTTCACCTTTTCGATTTCAAGATTTTGGTCAGGTCGTTTACAATCCCCCTGAAAAGCATTGCATCATGAGCGTATTGGACGGCGAATTTATGGAGTCCCCCCTCTGTCATAGCCCGCTTGTGGCGGTGTATATGCCAAATTTGCTCCTCGTATTCGGCGATTAATGCTTTAAGTTTTTTCTTCATGGATCGGGTCATTCGAAGTTGCAGCAGTGGTCTGTCTCATAAAGTTTTGCGCCGCACTCTTTGCAATATCCTTCCGTTATCTGCGCAAAAAGGATAAGCCTCGTCCCGGGGGTTAATCGGTCCAACTCCTTTCGAAGCATCTCTACAGGGTTAAAAACGATTTGCTTAAAATATTCTGGTTCGTTCATTGAGCTAATGTTTCCCATGCGAGTTTACCTACTTTTGCAAAGTCTCCTTAATAACCCGGCCCAGTTCGGCCCGGACAGGTTTGGGCAATTTTGGGATCCAATGGCGAAGCGAATCGCGCCAGACCAAGCTGTAATTGAGCCAGCGTATGTCGTGTGCTTCACGATAAGACTTAATCCAGAAAGCGAATGACATGGCTTCTCGGGTCAATACGTCTTGAGCAAGGATGGTTCTCACAAATCGCCTTTCTGTATGTCCAAGTCCAAATCAGCCCGGTCCAGCACAGTCCGTTCGTGTGCTTCCTCGGGCGATTCGGGCAGGGGTTCTGGGTCGTTCCAGGAGCCTTTAGGACCGAACAGGCCAAGTTTGGTGGCATGGTCAACGTTGCTGTGTGTCCATTGGTGGTGATCCCGGCACAACACAAACCAATGGCGGGTATCAGTTAGAAGCGACCCCGCCTTGCCCCTAGAATGGTGGATTTCTGTGGCCATGTTCCAACAGCCCAAGAATTGACATATCGGGAACATCTCGCCAAACGTGTCCATAAGCCACTTCTTCTTGACCCTGGCATACTCCGCGTTCCGCCTGGCTTGGCGTCGGGATACTCTCTTTATGGGTTTGCGGGGAGTCATCGAAGCCACCGTATTTCAGCGAGGCATATTGTGTCATTGTGTGCGCCTCCATGATTCACAAGCATGGTTTCTAATGGCTCAAACCCTCGCCTCCGGCCCATGCCTGCACTGTTCCAACCAAAAGAAAGCACAATACCACCAACGCAAATTAAAGACGCGAGAGCATCCCTGACCCGTGAATATAACCGCGCATTTTGGGTGTCCTCTCTCGTTGCCGCTTTTCCAAAAGACCCATAACATTCTGTGATTTGCGTGGGAGAATAAGGAGGGTCAAAAATCCCCAGGTCTGCCAATACAAGACGCGCTCTCATCAAATTGCAAAACCACTCGGCATCCATGTGATATTCAGCCTCTGTTTGGGGGTTGATATCATTGGTATAGGTTGCCCAGCGTCTGTTCCTAGCAAATGAATCAATGGAAACACTGGATTCCCGTATATACTTTTGAACGAACTGGCCTATTGGATGGCAATCAAATGTGTCCGGTGTGGGCATCCCCCATTTTCTGGAAAATATCATACCTCCACCACCTTCTGATTCAGCCTCACATCAGCCTTGATATGGGGCTTGGCCACGATACCAGCCACCTTGACCCCGTCCCGGAGCAGGTTTTTAATCTCTCCAATTAATGGGGTGACTTTGACACAGTGAGAATGCGACCGAACCAAGGCCCAAATATCTGTGACGGTTATGTCCCAATCCTGTGTGATTCGTTGACCTTCAGCCCGGTTAACTTCGACTATGGGCAGATTGGCTGAGCGTTCGGAATATTCCTGATCTATCGCGTCCAGTTCATCATGTGACTTAGCCTCAGCCCGGGCCTGTATCCGTTTCCGTTCCAATTCTTCCAAATCCTTGAGCCGAGCCATCTCAGCCGCTCTTGCTTTGGCTTGTTCAAGGGTTTGATAATCCCCGACCATAGTTGATATCACCGTCAGCTGTTGTTCGGCTTCCATTAGGAACGCATCTCGAACCGCCCAGAGCCGCTTCCTGTAATCGTTGGCTCGGTCAACCTCGGCCTGGATGCTCTTTTTTGTTGATGTGATTATATCCTTTAAATGCGCCTGAGCGCGCACAGCTTGAGCCTGCTCCATCGGGTTCGTGACCTGCTCGATTGTTTCGGCCAGCGTTAGTGCTTGGTTCAGAAGTTGAACCGCATTTGGGGTAAACGACACTGAGTCTTTGACTGAAACAATCAGCGCGCCGCCGTCCGGGGCTGATTCGAATAGTTGGTTAATGTTCATTCTGGTAAGTGCTGTTTCTCCCGGTCGATTATGGCTTCCATTTTCCGGGTATAGTAAGACTCAAACAATTCTTCCTGGGGTTTCTCATGCTCAAACCGTCTATAGAGCACGGCCCTCAACCGTTGCGATGGGGTCTTGAAGCCCAACACAGCTTTCACTGTGACCAATTCTTCGGCTGGGTCTGAATGCGGTTGGATAAGCACGGTCAGATTGTGATTCATTAACTCCATGAACGTGGCCTTTTCTGTCGCGGTCAACTCCGGGGTTGACATGCCCAAACTCATCGAACCATCCATCTTTGCGCTAGCCCGGGTCAGTTGCATGGTGGTTTGGATGGCTTTCATTTCTTGAACGGATTTATCAGGGTGCGCAATTTGTCGGCCTGCCATTTGTTTTCCGCCGCCTCTGCCGCCGCCCATGCCGCCGACCATGCCGCCGAAAATGTCTGCGCCTCTGCCGCCGACCATGCCGCCGACCATGCCGCCGACTCCGCCGCCGCCCCTGCCGCCGCCCTCGCCGCCGTCCGCGCCGCCGCCACCGTTACCGCCTCCCGTGCCCCCGTCTCTTCCGCCGCCTTCTC
>Ga0137433_1000146_pt1 | contig 39809 bp, 50 predicted proteins | sample EasRivERMZT840_2_FD_102335 | JGI IMG/M metagenome (GOLD analysis project Ga0137433, IMG submission 102335) | Soil microbial communities from meander-bound floodplain in the East River, Colorado, USA - East River MetaG ERMZT840_2 | ecosystem: Environmental > Terrestrial > Soil > Floodplain ...
GCCGGGAGACAACCTGGGTCTGGCGATCGAGCTGATCATGCCCATCGCGATGGACAAGGGGCTGCGCTTCGCGATCCGCGAAGGGGGCCGCACCGTCGGCGCCGGCACCGTCACGGAGATCATTCAGTAAGGGGTTTCAATGCCGTCGAAGGAAAAAATCAGGATTCGCCTGCGGGCGTACGATCACAGGATCCTCGACCAGTCCACGTTCGAGATCGTGGACACGGCCAAGAGGACCGGCGCGCGTGTCGCGGGGCCCATCCCGCTTCCGACGCAGCGGACCATGTACTGCGTGCTCCGGTCGCCGCACGTGGACAAGAAGTCGCGCGAGCAGTTCGAGATGAGAACCCATAAGCGTCTGCTGGACATTCTCGAGCCGACGCCGCAGACGGTCGACGCCCTCATGAAGCTGGATCTTCCGGCAGGCGTCGACGTCGAGATCAAGGCCTTCGGTCACTGAGGGACGAAAGCGCATGGCAGTGAGCGTGGAAGGGCTTCTCGGTCGCAAGGTCGGGATGACCCAGGTCTTCAGCGAAGAGGGTGACGCCGTTCCGGTCACCGTCCTGCAGGCGGGCCCCTGCGTCGTGGTGGGGAAGCGCACGCGGGCGAAGGACGGGTACGAGGCGGTGCAGCTCGGCCTGGTGGAGACCGCCGCCGGCAAGGGGCTGACGAAGCCCAGGAAGGGCCCCTTCGAAAAGAACAAGATCGCGCCGCTGAAGACCTCGAGGGAGTTCCGCCAGCTCGGCAGCGAGGACATCGGTATCGGAGAGCGCGTGATGGTGGACCTGTTCAGCGAGATCTCCTTCGTGGACGTGATCGGCATCGGCAAGGGGAAGGGGTTCGCCGGCGTCGTGAAGCGCCACCACTTCAGCGGTGGCGCGGCGTCGCACGGTTCGATGTTCCACAGAGCCCCCGGGTCGATCGGGTCCTCGGCGTTCCCCTCGCGGGTGTTCCGCGGGATGCGCATGGGTGGCCACATGGGAGCCCGACGGGTGACGGTCAAGAACCTGCGCGTGGTCCGGATCGACCTGGAGAACAATCTGATGATGGTGAAGGGAGCCGTCCCCGGCGCGCGCGGGACGCTTCTGATGATCAGGAAAGCGCGCGCGGCGAAGAAGGCGTGATGGCAAACCACACCTTGAAGATCAGGAGCCTCGACAACAAAGAGACCGGGAGCCTCTCCCTGTCGGAGACGGTGTTCGGCGTCGAGCCGAACGGCCCGCTGGTCTTCGAGGCGGTGCGCGCCTACATGGCCGCCGGACGCAGCGGGACGCACGACACGAAGACCCGCGGCGAGGTCCAGGGGAGCGGCCGCAAGCTCTGGAATCAGAAGAAGACCGGGCGCGCGCGCATCGGGTCCGTCCGATCGCCGCTGTGGCGCCACGGCGGGACGGTCCATGGGCCGACCCCGCGCTCGTACGCCTTTGCGTTCCCGCGGCGCAAGAGAGCCGGTGCGCTCCGCGTGGCGCTCTCCGAGAAGATGCGCGCCGGCAGGCTGGTGGTTCTCAAGACGATGGAGCTCGCGTCGCACCGGACACGGGAGCTGGCGGGGATCCTCGACAAGCTGGGGGTGCGCGGCAGCGCGCTGCTGCTGGACGAGCCGATCCCGCGCAATCTCGAGCTGGCCGCGCGGAACATCCCCCATCTCACGGTGGGGCTGGCGAGCGGCGCCGGGATCGTCGACCTGCTGCGGCACGATTGGATCGTGATGAGCGAGGCGGCCGCGCGCCGGCTCGAGGAGGTTCTGACGCCATGACCAGAGCCACCAGGGTGATTCTCGCGCCGGTCGTGACCGAGAAGACGGCCAGGATGAAGGATGAGACGCGCACGCTCTGCTTCAAGGTCGCAATCAAGGCGAATAAGATCGAGATCCGCGAAGCGGTGCAGACTCTCTTCAAGGTGAAGGTCACCGGAGTCCGCACGATGCAGGTGCATGGAAAGATGGTGCGCCGCGGGCGCAACACGGGCTATACACCGGACTGGAAGAAGGCCTACGTCACTCTCGCCCCTGGCGAGAAGATGATCGAGTACTTCGAGGGAACCTGAGCATGGGCATCCGCAAATTCGCACCGACCTCTCCGGGACGCCGCTTCATGACGGTGGCGACGTTCGAGGAGATCACTGCGTCGAAGCCGCTCAAGAGTCTCCTCGAGCCGAAGACGCGGTGCGGCGGCAGGAACAACAAAGGGCATATCACGATCTGGCACCGCGGCGGTGGGCACAAGCGGCAATACCGGATCATCGACTTCAAGCGGGACAAGCAGGACATCCCGGCGACGGTGGCCGCGATCGAGTACGACCCGAACCGGTCCGCCCGCATCGCGCGACTGCACTACGTGGACGGCGAGAAGCGCTACATCCTCGCGCCCTCGGGGCTGGAAGTGGGGCATACGGTGGTGGCAGGGGTCAATGCCGACATCAAGGTCGGCAACGTGCTGCCGCTCAAGAACATCCCTCTGGGCACCATGGTCCACAACATCGAGCTGAAGGCGGGAGGCGGCGGCCAGATGGTGCGCTCTGCGGGCGTCGCGGCGCAGATGCTGGCCCGCGAGGGAAGCTACGCGCAGCTCAAGCTTCCCTCGGGCGAGGTCCGCAAGGTGCACGTGGAATGCCGCGCGACCATCGGGCAGGTCGGGAACCTGGATCACGAGAACCAGAGCATCGGCAAGGCGGGGCGCAAGCGCTGGATGGGCCGCAAGCCCATCAACCGCGGGACGTCGATGAATCCGGTCGACCACCCGCACGGCGGCGGAGAAGGAAAGACCTCCGGCGGCCGCCATCCCGTGACTCCATGGGGCGTGCCGACCAAGGGATACAAGACGCGGAACAACCCGCGCACCAACAAGTTCATCGTGAGGGACCGCCGCAAGCGGTGAGGATTCCATGAGCCGATCACTCAAGAAGGGCCCCTTTGTCGACGGGCATCTGCTGAAGCGGATCGAAGACATGAACCGCCGCTTCGAGAAGAAGGTCGTGAAGACCTGGTCGCGGCGGTCTGACATCACGCCGGAGATGGTGGGCCACACGCTCGCCGTGCACAACGGGCGCAAATTCATCCCGGTGTATCTCACCGAGAACATGGTGGGCCACAAGCTCGGCGAGTTCTCTTTCACGAGGACCTTCAAAGGCCATCGCACCAAAGGCGAGACGACGGCCGGTGAGGGCGCGAAGCCGTCGACCGGAGCTCCGGCACCCGCGCCGTCGTCGGGAGGCGGTTCATGAGCCCCGCGACCGCCCGGAAGCGCGCCGTGAAGAAGAACGTCGTGAAGCAGGACGTCCCCAGGAAGGAGGGCGCGAGACCTGCGCGCCCCGTCCAGGGCTTGCGCCGCAGCGAGATGGCGGTTTCCTCGGCGACGCTGAGGCATCATCGCGGCTCGTCCCAGAAGGCGCGGCTGGTGATCGATCAGATCCGGGGGAGGAACGTGAACGAGGCGCTGACGATCCTGCGCCACTCGCCCAAGACCGCGTCGCGGGCCATCGAGAAGCTGTTGCGCTCGGCGGTGGCCAACGCGGAGTCGAGAGAGGAGCGGGTGGACGCCGACACGTTGAGGGTCGGCGAGGCGCAGGTGGGCCCCGGGCCGAGCCTCAAGCGGTTCCGCGGGCGCGCCTTCGGCCGCGCGTTCCAGATCCTGCACAGGACATGTCACATCACGCTGCGGCTCGTCGGGCCAATCCCGAAAGAGACTCCTCAGACGAAGTCTCCAGGCAAGCGGTCGAGGGCGGCGAAGACCGCCCCGGCGGGCTCATAGGAGGAAGGCTTTGGGTCAGAAAGTACACCCATACGGGTTCAGGCTGGGATTCAACCGGACGTGGATGTCGCGCTGGTTCGACAAGCGGCGCTACTCCGAGCTGCTTCACGAGGACCTCGCGCTGCGGCGCGACCTCAAGAAGCGTCTGTCGCACGCCGGCGTGGCACGCATCGAGATCGAGCGGGCGGCGAACAAGCTGAAGATCAACATCAGCACCTCACGCCCTGGGATCATCATCGGCAAGCGAGGCGCCGAGATCGACAAGCTCCGCGACGAGGTGCACGCGAGGACCGGACGCGAGGTGTTCATCAACATCCAGGAGATCCTGAAGCCGGAGCTCGAGGCCCAGCTGCTGTCCGAGTCGGTGGCCATCCAGCTCGAGAAGCGCGTGGCGTTCCGCAGGGCGATGCGCAAGGCGATCGAGTCGGCCCAGCGCTTCGGCGCCAAAGGGGTGAAGGTCCGCGTGTCGGGGCGTCTCGGCGGCTCGGAGATCGCCCGGTCGGAGTGGTATCTCGAGGGGAGGCTTCCCCTCCACACGCTGCGCAGCGACATCGATTACGGGTTCGCCGAGGCGCGCACGACCTACGGCGTCATCGGCGTGAAGGTCTGGATCTACAAGGGCGAGCTGGCGGAAATGGGCTCGCGCGGCTCGCGCGATGGCCGCCCGGGCATGGCGGCCTAGGGAAGCACAGGGGACGAATCAATGTTGATGCCGAGCAAGGTCAAATGGAGGAAGCAGCAGCGAGGGCGTCGCGCCGGCAAGGCGTGGCGCGGCTCGGCGCTGGCCTTCGGCGACTACGGTCTCAAGGCCCTCGAGTGCGGGTGGCTCACGGCGCGCGAGATCGAGGCGGGGCGCGTCGCGATGACCCGCTTCGTCAAGCGCGGCGGCAAGATCTGGGTTCGCGTGTTTCCCTGGAAGCCGATCACCAAGAAACCTGCCGAGACGCGCATGGGCAAGGGGAAGGGTGCGCCGGAGGCCTGGGTCGACGTGATCAAGCCGGGCAAGATCATCTATGAGATGGAAGGCGTGGAGCCCAAAGTGGCGAAGGAGGCGATGAGGCTTGCGGCGCACAAGCTCTCGCTGAGGACCCGTTATGTCGAGCGCCCGGGAACGACGGAATCATGGCAGCCCCACTGACGGCCGGCAAGCTTCGTGACATGACGGTGGCCGAGCTGCGCTCGCAGGAGGAGCAGCTCGCCGACCAGATCTTCCGGCTGCGCTTTCAGGTGGCCGCGAGCCAGGTGGAGAACCCGGCGAGACTCCACCTGCTGCGCAAGGACCTCGCCCGCGTGAAGACCGTCCTTCGCGAGAAGGCGATCGCCGCGGAAACGGAGACACGCGCGTGACGACGACGACGACGACGAAGGCAAGGCATCGGGCGAAGAAGGTCGGCGTGGTGGTGAGTGACAAGGCTCACAAGACCGCCACCGTGGCCGTTCACCGGCGGATCCAGCACGACGACTACGACCGGATCATCAAGAGAACCTCCACCTTCCTCGTCCATGACGAGAAGAACGAGGCGCACGTGGGAGACGAGGTCGAGATCGTGGAGACCCGTCCGCTGTCCAAGAACAAGCGCTGGCGTCTGGCGCGGATCATCACACGCGCGCCGCAGAAGATCGAAGGGGAGGAAGTCTTCACGGAGGGGCAGGCGTGATCCAGATGCGCACCCTGCTCGACGTGGCAGACAACTCCGGCGCGAGGAAGATCTCGTGCATCCACGTCCGGGGAGGGTCCAGCGGAAAGTACGGCAGGCTGGGGGACGTCATCACCGCCAACGTGAAGGAGGCGGCTCCCGACGGCACCGTGAAGAAGGGCCAGGTCGTCAAGGCCGTGATCGTCCGCACGCGCAAGGAGCAGCGGCGGCGTGACGGGAGCTACATCCGGTTCGACCAGAACGCCGCGGTCCTGATCAACGACGCGAACGAACCGATCGGAACGCGCGTCTTCGGTCCGGTGGCCCGCGAGCTGCGGGAGAAGAAGTTCATGAAGATCGTTTCTTTGGCACCGGAGGTGATCTGATGTCACGCCCTCACCTTCACGTGAAGAAGAATGACACCGTCAAGGTGCTCTCCGGGAAGTCCAAGGGGAAGGTCTCCCGCGTGCTCGCGGTGAACCCCGGCGACGGCACCGCGGTGGTGGAAGGGGTGAACTTCGTCAAGCGGCACACGCGGCCCAACCCCCAGCGCAACATCAAGGGGGGGATCGCGGAGAAGGAATCGGCCATCCACGTCTCGAACCTGATGGTGATGTGCCCCGAATGCAAGAAGCCGACGCGGGTGGCGCGCAAGGTCGCCGAGGACGGCACCAAGGCGCGTTACTGCAAGAAGTGTGACGGCACTCTCGACAAGGGATAGGGAATCATGAGCGCACCGGCAAGGCTGCTCCAGCAGCACAGGACCACGGTGGTCCCCGAGATGATGAAGCAGTTCAAGTATTCGAGCACGATGGCCGTCCCGCATCTCGCGAAGGTCATCGTGAACATGGGGGTCGGCGCCGCGAAGGAGGACATCAAGATCCTCGACGGTGCGGTGGAGGAGCTCGCTCTCGTGACGGGGCAGCGCCCCAGCGTGACGCGCGCGCGCAAGTCGATCGCCAACTTCAAGCTCAGGCAGGGGATGCCGATCGGCTGCCGGGTGACGCTGCGCGGGCGCCGCATGTACGAGTTCATCGACCGGCTCGTCAACATCGCGCTGCCCAGGGTGCGCGATTTCCGCGGCGTGCCGACGAAGGCTTTCGACGGCAGGGGCAATTACACGCTCGGCATCACGGATGCCCTGATCTTCCCTGAGCTGAGCGCCGGCAAGCTGGAACGCATGAGGGGAATGAACATCACGATCGTGACCACCGCCAGGACCGACAACGAAGCCCGGGCGCTCCTCGAAGGGCTCGGCATGCCGTTCCGAAAGGCGGCCTGAGGAACAGTGGCAACCACAGCGCAGATTCACAAGTCGAATTCCAAGCCGAAGTACGGGATCAGGCACCGCAACAGGTGCCGTCTCTGCGGACGGCCCAGGGCCTACCTGAGGCGCTTCGCGCTCTGCCGGCTCTGCTTCCGCAAGCTGGCCCTCCAGGGAGAAGTCCCTGGAATAACCAAGTCGAGCTGGTGAAACCATGATGACAGACCCCATCGCGGACATGCTCACGCGGGTCCGCAACGCCGTTGGCAGCAAGCACCGGACGATGAAGCTCCCCGCCTCGGGTATCAAGGTGGAGATTGCGCGCATCCTGAAGGACCAGGGGTACATCAACGATTTCGAGGTCGTGGACGTGGAAGGCAGGCGGATCATCGACATCACGCTGCGCTACGGCCCGGCCGGCGAGCGCGTGATCTCCAACATCCGCAGAGTCTCCCGCTCGGGACGCCGCGTGTACGTGAAGAAGACCGAAATCCCGGTCGTCCTCGGCGGGCTCGGGATCAGCATCATCTCCACGCCGCAGGGACTCATGACAGGGCAGGAGTCGCGCCGCCGCGGGCTGGGCGGCGAAGTGCTCTGCCACGTCTGGTAGCGAGGGAACACGATGTCGCGCATTGGCAGACTCCCGGTACCGATCCCGAAGGGGGTCAGTGTCACCGTGGCGTCCGACGCGGTGGAAGTGAAGGGCCCCAACGGGACGCTCAGGACGGCGCAACCCCGCGGCATTACCTGCGCCGTGGAAGGCGACCGGATCGTCGTGTCGCGCAGGAGCGACGATCGCAGGCAGCGGGCGCTCCACGGGCTCGTGCGGGCGCTGCTCGGCAACGCCGTGGCGGGAGTGACCCAGGGGTGGAAGCGTGAGCTCGACATCCAGGGGATCGGTTACCGCGCGGCGGTCGCGGGAGACAAGGTCGAGCTGGCCCTCGGATACAGCCACCCTGTGGTCTATCCGATCCCCAAGGGGATCAAGGTCACGGTCGAAAAGAACACCCGCGTGACCATCACCGGCGCGGATCGGCAGCAGGTGGGACAGGTGGCCGCGGAGATCCGTGGCCTGCGGCCCCCGGAGCCTTACAAGGGGAAGGGGATCCGCTACCTCGACGAGTACGTCAAGAAGAAGGTCGGAAAGACCGGAGCCTGAGCGAGGCGATCATGGAAGCCAGACAAGACAGGAATGCAACGCGCAGGGGACGCAGGTCGCGCTACCGGACCGCGGTCTCCGGCGCGGCCGCGCGCCCGCGGCTCGCGGTCTACCGGAGCATCAACCAGATCTACGTTCAGGCGATCGACGACGCCCGAGGGGTCACGCTGGCCTCCGCGTCGAGCCTGGACAAGGAGATCCGCCAGCAGCTCAAGAACGGGGGGAACATCGCGGCCGCCAAGGTGGTGGGGGCAGCGATCGCGCAGCGCCTGACGGGTCTCGGGATCAGCGAAGCGGTCTTCGACAGGGGCGGATATCTCTATCACGGGCGGGTCAAAGCGCTCGCCGACGCAGCCCGCGAGCACGGGCTCAAGTTCTGAAGCATCGAGGACTCTGACACATCATGGCCGAAAAACGAGGGATGGGAAGGCAGCGCAGCGAGCGGGTCGAAAGGCAGACCGGCGAGCTGAGGGACACGGTGGTGCACATCAACCGTGTCACGAAGGTCGTCAAGGGAGGAAAGAACTTCTCCTTCAGCGCCCTCGTGGTCGTCGGCGATGGCAAGGGGATGGTCGGCTTCGGCCTCGGCAAGGCCAAGGAGGTCCCCATGGCGATCGCGAAGGGCGTGGAGCGCGCCAAGAGGGCGCTCGTCCGCGTGCCGATCCGGGGTACGACCGTGCCTCATCCCGTGATCGGCCGGTTCGGGGCCGGCAGGGTTCTGCTCCGGCCAGCGAGCCCGGGCACCGGCGTCATCGCCGGGGGCGCCGTGCGCGCGGTCATGGAATCGGTCGGCGTCACCGACATCCTCACCAAGTGCATCGGCACGCACAACCCCTACAACGTCATCCGCGCGACCTTCGAGGGGCTCACGAGCATGAAGGACCCGGCGACGCTGGCCAGGCTCCGCGGCAAAGAAATCGCGGAACTGGAGGGCTGACCGTGGCGCCACGCACGAGAACGAAGAAGAGCGCGGGCCGTGGCCTCAAGGTGAAGCAGATCCACAGCGGCATCTGCGCGCAGAGGCAGCAGAAGGAGACCCTCCGCTCGATGGGATTCCGGCGGATGAATCAGGTGGTCGAGCTCCCCGACAACCCCGCGGTGCGCGGGATGATCCATTCCGTGCGGCACCTCGTCGAGATCGTCACCTAGTCAGAGGAACGTCATGCCCAAGCCGACCAAATCCACCAGAACCGCCAAGCTCACAAAGACCGCCAGGCCCAAGAGGGCCGCCCGGCCAAGGACCAAGACGCCTGACGCCCCGGACGCAGCGGTCACGCCGGCGACCATCGGCCTGCACAACCTGAGTCCGGCCAAGGGTTCGACGCAGAAGCGCAAGCGCCTGGGACGCGGCCCCGGCTCCGGTCTCGGCAAGACGGCGGGGCGCGGGAACAAGGGATTCTGGTCCCGTTCAGGGTCGAGCCAGAAGCGCGGGTTCGAAGGGGGGCAGATGCCCCTGCACCGCAGGATCCCGAAGCGCGGGTTCACCAACATCTTTCGGGTGGAATTCGTCCCCGTGAACGTGGACACGCTGGGCGAGCGGTTCCCCGCCGGCGCGACCGTCGGTCCGGCGGAGCTGGCCGCCGCGCGTCTCGTGAAGCCCCGCTGCGATGCCGTGAAGATTCTGGCGCGCGGTGAGATCGCGCACGCACTGACCGTTCGCGCCCACCGCTTCAGCACCGAGGCGCGCCGCAAGATCGAAGCCGCAGGGGGAAAGGCCGAGCTGCTGTGATCGAAACCCTCAAGAACATCGCGAACGTCCCCGACCTGCGCAAGCGGGTCGCTTTCACTTTTGCCATGCTCGCGGTGTATCGCGTCGGCTCATGGATCCCGAGCCCCGGCGTCGACCCGGCGGCGCTCGAGGAGTTCTTCGCCCAGCAGGGGGGGAGCCTGTTCGGGCTGGTGAACCTCTTCTCCGGCGGCAACCTCGGGCGCCTGACGATCTTCGCGCTCGGCATCATGCCGTACATCTCCGCCTCGATCATCCTCCAACTGCTCACGGTGATCTGGCCCTGGCTCGAGAAGCTCTCCAAGGAAGGGGAGATGGGGCGCAAGAAGATCACGCAGTACACCCGCTACGGCACCGTCGTCCTCTCCATCATCCAGGGCTCCGGGATCGCCGTCTGGGCGCAGAACGCCATACCCCAGGCGGTCCCGAATCCGGGGGTCTGGTTCGTCGTGATGACGGTCATCACCCTGACCACGGGCACCGCGTTCATCATGTGGCTCGGGGAGCAGATCACCGAGAGGGGCATCGGCAATGGCATCTCGCTGATCATTTTCGCGGGGATCGTGGTCGGGCTCGTTCCCGCCGTCTACCAGACGGGCCAGGACGTCGTGAGGGGCCAGCGCGACCTGTTGCAGGTCCTGTTGCTCCTCGCCATGATGGTGATCGTCATCGGGATCGTGGTGTTCGTGGAGCGCGCGCAGCGGCGCATCCCCGTGCAGTACGCCAGGCGGGTGGTCGGGCGCCGCACGTACGGGGGGCTGTCGACCCATCTGCCGCTGAAGGTGAACACGGGCGGCGTCATCCCGGTCATCTTCGCCTCCTCGATCCTCTCGATCCCGCAGATGCTTGCAAGCTTCGGCGGGATTGATCAGATCCCCTGGATCCGCGAGATCCTGCGGCAGCTCGATTTCAACACGCCGTTGCACAACATCCTCTACTTCGCGACCATCATCTTCTTCTGTTACTTCTACACGTCAATCATCTTCAATCCCGTGGACGTCGCCGACAACCTCAAGAAGTACGGCGGCTTCATCCCCGGGATCCGCCCAGGGCGCCGCACGGCGGAGTACATCGACAAGATCCTGTCGCGCATCACGCTGGGGGGAGCCGTCTACCTGGCGCTCGTCGCCCTCCTGCCGAGTCTCCTCATCAGCGGGATGAAAGTCGAGATGATCCCCGGCATCGGCCCGACGCTGAACCGCATCCTGCCGGAGTGGATGACCCTGGGGCTCGGCGTCCCCTTCTACTTCGGGGGGACCTCGCTGCTGATCGTGGTGGGGGTTTCCATGGACACGGTCCAGCAGGTTGAATCGCAGCTCATCATGCGGCATTATGACGGGTTCCTGAAGGGCACCAGAGTCCGGGGGAGGAGGGGATGATGGTGGTTCTCCTCGGACCCCCCGGCGCCGGCAAGGGAACCCACGCGGATGCCATCCGCTCGGGATTCGGCGTTCCCCATGTCTCGACGGGCGACATGCTGCGCGCCGCCATCGAGGCGGGCACGCCGTCGGGGCGCAAGGCGAAGGAGCTCGTGGAACGCGGAGAGCTGGTCCCCGACGACCTGATGGCGGAGATGGTGCGGGATCGGCTCAGCGACAAGGACGCAAGCACGGGGTTCATCCTCGACGGGTATCCGCGCAACCTGGACCAGGCGCGGGATCTCGACGGGATGCTCGCGACGAGGGGCGCGGCCCTCGATCGGGTGCTGAGCCTGGTCGTGGACGACGAGGAGATCGTGCGCAGGCTTTCGGGCCGCCGCACGTGCGAGGAATGCGGGGCGCCGTACCACGTGGTCAGCGCGCCGCCGAAGATTGCCGGGACGTGCGATCGGTGCGGTGGGCCGTTGGCGCAGCGCGCCGACGATCGACCGGACGTGATCGAACACCGGATCGCCGTGTACCGCGCGCAGACCGAGCCGCTCGTGGCGTTCTACCGCGAGCGGGGCCTGCTGGCGGAAGTTGACGCGACCGGGTCGCTGGGCGCGGTGCGGCAGCGCGTCGTCGGGGCGCTGCGATGATCTACAGCAAGTCGATGAGCGAGTTGCAGACGATGAACCGGTGCAATGCGCTGGTTCTGGAGATTCTGAGGAAGCTCATGGAGGTCGTGGCGCCTGGCATCACGACCGATGATCTGGATCGGATGGCGGAGCAATGGACCGTCGAGGCGGGGGCGAAGCCGGCGTTCAAGGGGTACCGGGGGTATCCCAAGACACTGTGCACCTCGGTGAACGAGCAGATCGTCCACGGGATTCCGGGACGTCGCATGCTGAATGAAGGGGACATCGTGGGCCTGGACATGGGGGTCATCATCGACGGCTTCTACGGGGACTCGGCGATGACCGTGCCCGTGGGGCGGGTGAGCGACGAGGCCCGGAAGCTCATGGCCGTGACCGAGGAGTCCCTCGCGAAGGGTATCGAGAAGGTGCAGATCGGCGGGCACGTTTCGGATATAGGGCACGCGGTGGCGAGCTACGTCACGCCGCACGGCTACTCGCTCGTGAAGGAGTTCACGGGCCACGGCGTGGGCCGCGCGCTGCACGAAGACCCTCAGGTCCCGAACTACGGCGACCCGGGACGCGGGCCGCGGATCAGCGAGGGGATGGTGCTGGCGATCGAGCCGATGGTCTGCGCCGGCCGCAGCGACGTGGTGATGGCGGACGACCACTGGACTGCGTCGACCGCCGATGGCAGTCTGTCCGCCCATTTCGAGCGTTCGGTTGCGGCGACCCCCTCGGGTCCGTGGATCCTGGGGTACTGAGCTGATGCCCAAAGAGGACGCGATTCAGGTGGAAGCGGTGGTCGTGGAGCCGCTCCCGAACGCGATGTTCCGGGTCGAATTGGAGAACAAGCACAAGGTGCTGGCGCACATCTCGGGCAAGATGAGGAAGAACTTCATACGCATCCTTCCGGGCGACCGGGTGCTCGTGGAGCTGTCACCCTACGACCTCACCCGGGGTCGCATCGTCTATCGGTACAAGTGAGGTCATCATGAAAGTTCGCAGCAGCGTCCGGAAAATGTGCGACAAGTGCAAAGTCGTCCGACGTCATCGGGTGATCCGCATCATCTGCGAGAACCAGAAGCACAAGCAGCGGCAGGGCTGAGGAGGCAACGACGTGGCACGCATCGCGGGGGTGGACCTTCCGCAGGGGAAGAACGTGGAGATCGGCCTGACCTACATCTTCGGGATCGGCCGCACACGCTCGCAGAAGATCCTGGGCAAATCGAACGTCAATCCCCATACGAAAATCAAGGACCTCTCCGAGGAGGAAGTGACCCGGATCCGTAAGGTCATCCAGGATGAGGGGGGAGTCGAGGGCGATCTGCGCAAGAACGTCCAGATGGACGTTCGACGCCTGATGGAGATCGGGTCGTACCGCGGATTCAGGCACCGTCGCAATCTTCCGGCGCGCGGCCAGAGGACACACACCAACGCGCGCACCCGCAGGGGCCCGCGCGTGGCTATCGCCGGCAAGAAGAAGACCGTCGGCAAGAAGGGATAAAGCATGGCGACACCCAAGAAGAAAACGGCCAAGAAGAAGGAAAAACGCGTCATTCCGAACGGCATCGCGCACATCCACGCCACTTTCAACAACACGATCGTCGCGATCGCGGACATGGAGGGGAACATCCTGGTGTGGAGCAGCTCGGGGCAGCACGGGTTCAAGGGCTCGCGCAAGGGAACGCCGTTCGCCGCGCAGGTCGCCGCCCAGGCCGCGGCCAACGCCGCGAAGGAATGGGGCATGCGGAGTCTGGACGTGCGCGTCAAGGGGCCCGGCGGCGGGCGCGAGTCGTCCGTTCGCGCGCTTCAGGCAGCGGGCATGGAAGTCAAATCGATCAAGGACGTCACGCCGATCCCGCACAACGGCTGCCGTCCACCGAAACGCCGGCGGGTCTGAGGCGCAAGAGAAGAGGGAGGAATCGTGGCACGGCATCGAGGTTCGGTATGCAGGCTCTGCCGCAGGGAGGGCTTGAAGCTCTTCCTGAAGGGTGATCGCTGCTTCAAGCCGTCGTGCGCCATCGAGAAGCGCAACTACGTGCCGGGGCAGCACGGGAACAGGCGCCAGCGGCTCGAGGCCTACGGCATCCAGCTCCGTGAGAAGCAGAAGACCAAGCGCATCTACGGCGTCCTGGAGCGTCAGTTCCGCAGGCACTTCGCGCAGGCCTCGCGCAAGAAGGGGATCACCGGGGAGATGCTCCTGAGCCTCCTCGAGCGGCGCCTCGACAACGTCGTCTACCGCCTCGGGTTCTCGCCGTCGCGCGCGGGCGCCCGGCAGCTGGTGAGCCACGGCCACGTGCTGGTCGACGGACGGCGCGTCGATGTGCCGTCCTTCGAGCTGCGGCAGGGGGCCATCATTGGGCTCAGGGAGTCCACGAGGAAGAATCCGATGGTCGCGGCAACGATCGAACAGGCGCGATCGCGCGGAGTGCCCACGTGGCTCGCGCTCGACGCAGAGAAGTTCTCAGGCACACTGACATCGCTTCCGACCCGTGAAGACATCACGCTGCCCATCCAGGAACAGCTGATTGTCGAGCTCTATTCGAAATGAATCTGTGAGGAGTCTTTCAATGCTGTGGAAAGGCTTTCAGCGGCCAAAACGGCTGGAATGCAACATGGAAACTCTGAGCCCGACCTTCGGGACCTTCTACGCCCAGCCCTTCGAGCGCGGCTTCGGCACCACCATCGGCAACGCCATGCGGCGCGTCCTGCTCAGCTCGGTCGAGGGTGCGGCGGTGACCGCGGTGAAGATCGATGGTGTGCTGCATGAGTTCTCCTCGCTGCCGGGCGTGGTCGAGGACACCACCGACATCATCCTCAACCTCAAGCAGATCCCGATGAAGCTGAACGTGGATCGCTCCGAGACCATCCGCATCGTGGCGAATGGGCCCCGGGACGTGCGTTCGGGCGACATCGAGACCTCGTCGAACGTGGAGATCCTCGACCCGGACATCCACATCGCGAGCCTGAGCGAGGAAGGGAAGCTCCACATGGAGATGCGCGTCAAGCCGGGCCGCGGTTACGTTACCGCGGATCGGAACTTCGACGCGGACCTGGACATCGGGTACATCCCGATTGATTCGGTCCATTCCCCGGTCAGGAAGGTCAATTACACCGTCGAGGACGCGCGCCTCGGCCAGACCACCGACTACGACAAGCTGACGATGGAGGTCTGGACCAACGGCAGCGTGCTCCCGCAGGACGCTGTGGCCCTCGCGAGCAAGCTGATCAAGGACCATCTCACGATCTTCCTGAACTTCGAGGAGAGCGCCGCGGCGTCGGACGACGAGATCGACCACGAGGATGAGCGGGTCGCGGAGAGCCTCTCGCGCAGCGTGGACGAGCTGGAGCTGTCGGTCCGATCCTACAACTGCCTGAAGAACGCCAACATCAGGACCATCGGTGAGCTCGTGCAGAAGACGGAGGCCGAGATGCTCAAGACGAAGAACTTCGGCCGCAAGTCCCTCAACGAGATCAAAGAGATCCTCTCGGGGATGGGGCTGTCGCTCGGGATGAAGGTTGACGACAAGCGGCGGCTGCAGGCCACCGTCCAGACCCCCGAGCCCTAAGGAGAGAATGTCATGTGGCACAACCGGGCCTACCGGAAGCTCGGCCGCAAGCACTCGCACCGCGTGGCCACGCTGAGGGCCATGGCGACCGCCCTGTTCGAGCGCGAGCGCATCGAGACGACCCTCATGAAGGCCAAGGAGCTGCGGCCGTTCGCGGAGAAGCTCATCACCAAGGGCAAGCGGGACGACCTGCACTCCCGGAGGCTCGTGATGCGCCACATCCAGGACAGGCGCATCGTGAAGAAGCTGTTCGAGTCGCTCGCGCCGCGCTTCGCGGAGCGCAACGGCGGCTACTCGCGCATCCTGAGGCTGGGCATCAGACCCGGTGACGGCGCGGAGATGGCCCTGGTGGAGCTGATCGGCTCGGAGCCCGTCTTCAAGAAGGAAGCCTCTGAAGCCGGCAAGAAGAAGGCCGCGCCCAAGACGCGCAAGACCAAGGAAGCGGCGCCGGACCCCGAGGCCTCGACCAAGGCCGCAAAGGACACCGGGTCGGGAAAGACGGGCCGCGGGACGCCCTCGCGGAAAGGAACGAAGAAGACTCCCTGAGCCCATCCCCGTGCCGAAACGGAGCGATCTTCGAAAGATCCTGATCATCGGCTCCGGTCCCATCGTGATCGGCCAGGCCTGCGAGTTCGATTACTCCGGAACCCAGGCCTGCAAGGCCCTGCGGGAGGATGGCTTCGAGGTCGTCCTCATCAATTCGAACCCGGCCACCATCATGACCGATCCGGATCTGGCCGACCGCACCTACATCGAGCCCCTCACCCCCGAGATCGTCGCCAAGATCATCGAGCGCGAGCGCCCCGACGCCATCCTTCCCACCGTGGGCGGCCAGGTGGCCCTCAACCTCGCCGTGAAGCTCGGTGACAGCGGGGTCCTCGACGCGCTGGGGGTCGAGCTGATCGGCGCGCGCATCCCCGCGATCAAGCTCTGCGAGGATCGGCTGCTGTTCAAGCAGGCCATGATCCGCGAAGGGCTGGAGGTCCCGCGCTCGGGGGTGGCCGATTCCCTCGATTCCGCGGAGGAGGTCGTCGCGCAGGTGGGTTTCCCCGCGATCATCCGCCCCTCGTTCACCCTGGGAGGGACGGGCGGCGGCACGGCCTACAACATCGAAGAGTTCCGCGAGATCGTCGGGCGCGGGCTCGAGCTCTCCCCGGTCGGACAGGTGCTGGTGGAGGAGTCGGTCCTGGGGTGGAAGGAGTTCGAGCTGGAGGTGATGCGCGACCTGAAGGACAACGTGGTGATCATCTGCTCGATCGAGAACGTGGACGCTATGGGCGTCCACACGGGCGATTCGATCACCGTGGCGCCGGCCCAGACGCTCACGGACAAGGAGTACCAGCTCCTGCGCGACGCCGCGATCCGGATCATCCGGGCCGTCGGGGTCGAGACCGGCGGGTCGAACGTCCAGTTCGCCGTCCACCCGCGCACCGGCCGGTTCGTCGTGATCGAGATGAACCCGAGGGTGTCGCGCTCCTCGGCGCTCGCGTCGAAGGCGACCGGGTTCCCCATCGCCAAGATCGCCGCGAAGCTGGCCGTGGGGTACACGCTCGACGAGATCCCCAACGACATCACCAAGGAGACCCCCTCCTCGTTCGAGCCGACCATCGACTACGTGGTGGTGAAGATCCCCCGCTGGGCCTTCGAGAAGTTCCCGCGCGCCGACGCGACGCTTGGGGTGGAGATGAAGTCGGTGGGTGAGGCGATGGCGATCGGGCGCACGTTCAAGGAGGCCCTCCAGAAGGCGATCCGGTCCCTCGAGATCGGCCGGGACGGTCTGGGCGCCGACGGCGCGGAGCGGATCGAGCCGGAGCGCGTGCGCGAGCGCCTCGCGATCCCGAACTGGCAGCGGATCTTCTACATCCAGTACGCGCTGCAGGCCGGAATGTCGATCGACTCCATCGCGGAGATGACCTCGATCGACCGGTGGTTCCTCAAGAACATCGAGCAGCTCGTCACGCTGGAGGGGAAGCTCCGCGCGTTCGATCTGCGCACGCTCCCTCTGGAGCTTCTGGTCCGCGCCAAGAGGTGGGGCTTCTCCGATCGGCAGCTCTCCCACCTCGTGGGGAGCGACGAAGCCACCGTGCGGGCCCGCAGGAAGGAGCTCGGCGTGGTCCCCGTCTACAAGCGCGTGGACACCTGCGCCGCCGAGTTCGAGGCCCACACGCCGTACCTCTACTCCACCTACGAGGAAGAGTGCGAAGCGGACCCGGGGACGGCGCGGAAGATCATGATCCTCGGGGGCGGGCCGAACCGGATCGGGCAGGGGATCGAGTTCGACTACTGCTGCTGCCATGCCTCCTTCGCGCTGAGGGAGGAGGGGTTCGAGACCATCATGGTCAACTGCAACCCCGAGACCGTCTCCACCGACTACGACACCTCCTCGCGCCTCTATTTCGAGCCCCTGACCCTGGAGGACGTGCTGAACATCGTGGAGAAGGAGCGCCCCGAGGGGGTGATCGTCCAGTTCGGCGGGCAGACGCCGCTGAACCTCGCCCTGAGGCTGCAGGCCGCGGGAGTTCCCATCCTGGGGACGAGCCCGGACTCGATCGATCTGGCCGAGGATCGGCGCCGGTTCGGGAAGCTGCTGTCCGATCTCGGAATCCGTCAGCCGGAATCGGGGACCGCGATCAGCCAGGACGAGGCGATCCAGCACGCCCACAGGATCGGCTATCCGATCCTGCTGCGCCCCTCCTACGTCCTCGGCGGACGGGCGATGGTCATCGCCTACGACGAGGAGACGCTGAAGGCCTACATGCGCCGCGCCGTGGAGGCCTCCCCCGATCATCCCGTCCTGATCGACCGCTTCCTCGAGGACGCCTTCGAGTTCGACGTGGACGCGATCGGCGATGGACATCGCGTCGTGATCGGCGGGATCATGCAGCACATCGAGGAGGCGGGGATCCATTCGGGGGATTCCGCCTGCGTCCTGCCCGCCTACAAGATCAGCCCGGAGAATCTCGAGCGCATCCGCGACATCACTGTGCGGCTGGGCCACGCGCTGAAGGTGAAGGGGCTGATGAACATCCAGTTCGCGATCAAGGACGAAGCGATCTACGTGCTGGAGGTGAATCCCCGCGCGTCGCGCACCGTCCCGTTCGTGAGCAAGTCGATCGGCGTGCCGCTCGCGCGTCTCGCCGCGCGCATCATGGTGGGACGCACCCTGGACGAGCTGGGGTTCACCGAGGAGGTGTCCCTGACCAACTGGTACGTCAAGGAGGCGGTGCTCCCCTTCATCAAGTTCCCCGGCGAGGACCCCACCCTCGGGCCCGAGATGCGCTCCACGGGTGAGGTCATGGGCATCGCGACATCGTTCGGGCACGCCTTCGCGAAGGCGCAGAGCGGCAGTGGCGTGCCGCTCCCCACCGGCGGGACGGCGTTCCTCAGCGTCAACGACAACGACAAGAAGACCGTCGTCAGCCTGGCGCGCGATCTCCAGTCCATGGGGTTCCGCATCATCGCGACCAGCGGCACCGCCTCTCATCTTCGCGATTCCGGGGTTGCCGTCGAGACGGTGCTCAAGGTGAACGAGGGGCGTCCCAACGTCGTCGACCACATCAAGAACGGCGACGTGGCCATGATCATCAACACCCCCCTCGGCGGGGGGTCTTACTTCGACGAGCCGGCCATCAGGAAGTCGGCCACCCAGCACGGCGTCCCGTGCATCACGACCCTGTCGGCCGGAGCCGCGGCCGTGGCCGGGATCCGGGCGCTGAAGGAGCAGGCCCTCGAGGTGCGCTCGCTCCAGGAATACCACGCGGAACGGCGGGAACCCTGACACGACGCGCGACGTTCTACGCGCATGCTGAGAGCCCTGAGAGTGGCCCAGAGTCCTGAAAGAGCGGCAGCCTCCCGTCCGGACGATCCCCTGCAAGTGTCGGATGTCCATTTTTCCTACGGCAAGACCCGCGCCGTCAACGGAGTCTCCTTCTCCGTCGCGCCGGGGGAGGTGTTCGGCCTGCTGGGCCCCAACGGCGCCGGCAAGACGACGACGATCTCCATGATCGCCGGGCTGCTGCGCCCCGAGTCGGGGCAGGTCCTCATCTTCGGAGATGAGGCCTCGGACAGCTCGGGCAAGGCGCGCGCCCGCATGGGAGTCGTGCCGCAGGACATCGCCCTGTACGAGGAGCTGAGCGTGCGGGAGAACCTGAGGTTCTGGGGGCAGATCTACGGTCTCACGGGAAGCCGGCTGGCTGCAGCCGTGGAGAACGTGATGCGGGACGTCGGCCTCACGGAACGCTCCAAGGAGAGAGTCTCGGCGCTGTCGGGGGGGCTCAAGCGGCGGCTGAATCTCGCGGTGGGTCTCGTGCATTCACCGGATCTGCTCCTTCTGGACGAGCCCACCGTGGGGATCGATCCCCAGGCCCGCATCAGGATCCTCGACGTGGTGAAGGCGCAGGCGCAGGCCGGGCGCGCCGTCGTCTACACCTCGCATTATCTCGAGGAAGCCGAGCAGCTCTGCGATCGGCTGGCCATCATCGACCATGGAGCCGTGCTCGCGATCGGCACGGTCGCCGAGCTGCGCCGCCTGGTCGGCGAGGGGCCCGTGGTCCATCTCAGGGGAGAGGTCGAGGCGGAGCGCATGCAGCGCATGGCGGCGCACATCGACGGGATTACGCTGCTGGGAGTCGACAGCGGCACCGCGTCCTTCGCGGCGCGCGACGCGGCGGCGTGCTCCAGCCTCGTACGGGAGCTGTTCGCCACCGGCGGCGGCATCGACGACCTGCGCGTTCTGGAACCGACGCTCCAGACGCTCTTCCTGAAGCTCACCGGCCGCGAGCTGCGCGACTGATGACCGCCATCCTGAGGCTCACCCTCAAGGACATCCGCAGGCGGTTCGCCCGCCCCATGGGCATGGTCATCAACCTCTCCATCCCGCTCGTGCTGGCCGGAATGCTCGCTCTGGTCTTCACCGGCAGGGACGACGAGCCCCCCAGGATGCAGCTCGTCGTCGCCGACGAGGACCAGGGGCCGCTGTCGCGCTTCATCAGCGGCGCCTCGGGAAACGAAGAGGCGGCGCGCTACATGGACATCGCCCAGGCCGCCAACCGCGAAGAGGGGCTGAGGATGCTCAGGGACGACGACCTCACGGCCCTGCTCGTGATCCCGAAGGGGTTCAGCGCCGCGCTGCTGTCGGACGGGAAGGCCGAGCTGGAGCTGGTCAAGAACCCGGCGCAGCGGATCATGCCGGTCGTCGCGCAGCAGGGAGCCGAGGTGGTCGCGCTCTATCTCACGGCAGGGCGCGCCGCGCTGGGGGACGAGGCGAAGCGACTCCAGACTCTCTTCGAGGGGGAGGGATGGAACGACTCCGTCGGCGTGGCCGCGCTCGTGGCGACGGTCTACGGACGCGTTCAGGAGGCCGAGCCCCTGCTCTTCCCGCCCCTCATCGAGATCGAGACGGCAGGGGAGACGGCGACCGCGACTGCGGGAGGAGGCTTCTCTCCCATCGCGTGGCTCTATCCGGGCATGGTCGTCATGGGGCTGCTGTTCGCGGGGAGCGCCCAGATGCGGGATCTGCTCGACGAGGCCCAGGCGGGGACCCTCAAGAGGCTCCTCGCGGCCCCGCTGGGCGCCGTGCAGATCCTGGTCTCCAAGATCCTCTCCACCGGCGCGCTGGTGGCCATCGCCCAGGCGATCTTCCTCATCACGGGACGGCTCGCCTTCGGGATCACCTGGGGGCCGATCCTCCCAATGACCCTCACTTCCGCGGTCCTCGCCCTCGCCGTCACCGGCTTCTCGGCGATGATCTACGCCGCAGTGCGCACGCAGCGGCAGGGAGACGCCTTCGGCGGGATCCTCATCATGCTGAGCTCCCTCGTCGGGGGGGCCTTCGTCCCGGTCGAGATCCTGCCAGGCTGGCTCCAGACCGTCTCGCACGGCACGCTGAACTACTGGGCCACCGAAGCCCTGCGCGCGCTCGCGACCGGCCGCGGGTTCGGCACCGGCGGCGATCTCAATGCCGCGCTGGCGGGGCTTGCAGCCGTCGGAGCCGCCTTCACGCTCGCGGGAGCCTTCGTGATCCACCGGCGGCACGTGCGGGGGGCCATGTGAAGGTCCTGGCGATCGCCCGCGAAGATATCCGCATGACCCTGCGCGATCGGTCTTCCCTCTTCTGGATCTTCGTCGCGCCGTTTCTGTGGGTCTTCTTCTTCGGCTTCATCGCCAGGGCCCAGCAGCCTTCCGACGCCCGCGTCGGCCTGACGGTGGTCCAGGAAGGGGATTCCGCGGCCGCGCGACGCTTCGTCGAGCTGCTGGCGGCCGAGAATTTCACCGTCAGCGTCGTGGGCTCTCCCGCGGAGTTCCCTGCGGGAGACGACACGCCGGCCCGCGTCCTGACCATCCCGAAGGACTTCGGCATCGCCATCGCCGAGCGCCGGAAGATCGTCCTTCCTCTCAAGACGCGGCGGAACGCCAACGAGGAAGCGACCCTGGCGGCGCAGGTGTCCATCCACAAGGCGACCATCCGCCTGCTCGCGGGCGCTGCGTTCGGCGATCTGCCTCCCTCGGGCGACGCCGTGACCGTGAAGTCCTCGTGGGGCGGGGGGCGCGTCGTCCCGACGGGCTACTACCAGACGATCCCCGGAAACCTGGTGATGTTCGTCATGCTTTCGACCATGACATACGGCGCGGCCCTGCTCGCGACGGAGCGCAAGCTGGGGCTGCTGAAACGGCTTGCCTCGACCTCGGTCACGCGCCCGCAGATCATCGTGGGCAAGCTCCTCGGCCGCATGGGAGTCGCCATGGTTCAGACCGGCGTGTTTCTGGTCATCGGTCTTTTGATCTTCCGGATCGACTGGGGGGATTCCCCTCTGGGGCTGGGGCTTCTCCTGGTGGCCTGGGTGCTCGCGGCCGCGACGTTCGGCCTGATGGCGGGCGCGCTCTTCGGCTCGCCCGATTCCGCCGCGGGGATGGGGGTCGTGCTCACTCTCATGATGTCGGCCATGGGGGGGTGCTGGTGGCCGGCCGAAGTGATGCCCGCATGGCTCCGCACTGCGGCGCTGGCGTTTCCGACCTCATGGGCGATGGGGGGGCTGCACGAAGTGATCTCGTGGGGAGGGGGACTGCGCGACGTGGCGCTCAACATCGCCGTCCTGCTGGCCTTCGCAACAGCGGCAGGGACGATCGCCGCCCGCCGGCTCAGGATCGTGGAAGCCTGACGGTGCCGCGGATCGTCTCGATGAGATCGCGGGTTGCATGCTCCTTGGGATCACCCACGATCGCGATCCTGCCGCCAAACGCCCGCACCGTCTGCGCCTCCGGCACCGTGGACGCGGTGTAGTCGGTCCCCTTGCAGTGCACGTCCGGCCGCAGCAGACCCAGCAGGCGGTCGCACGTCGGCTCGTCGAAAATCACCACCCAATCGACGCACGCGAGCGCCGCGAGCACCTCGGCGCGCTCCGCGGCGGGGACGATGGGACGCCCTTCTCCCTTCAACGCCCGCGCCGAGGCGTCCGAGTTGACCGCCACCACGAGAGCGTCCGCCTCTTCGGCGGCGGCCTGAAGGTACCGCACGTGCCCCACGTGCAGCAGGTCGAAGATCCCGTTGGCCATCGCGATCGTGCTCCCGTCGCGCCGCAGCGGATCGAGCAGCGCGACGAGATCTCCGGCCGGCTTCACCTTGCCCGTCATGCGCCGGGCACCTCCAGACGATCGAGCGACGCCGCCAGCTCCGAAGCGCTCACCGTCGCGGTGCCGCGCTTCATCACCACCAGCCCCGCGGCGCAGTTGGCGAGCAGCGTCGCCGCGCGCATCGCCGCGCCGCACGCCAGCGCCAGGGTGAAGACGGCGATGACGGTGTCCCCGGCGCCGGTGACGTCGGCCACCTCTCCCGCGCCGAACGCCGGGACGTGGAAGGCGCGTACGCCATCTTCCACCAGCGTCATCCCGTCGGCGCCGCGCGTGATCAACATCGCTCTGGAGTGCATCTTCGCGATCAGACGCTTGCCGGCCTCTTCCAGCGCGTTCTCCCCGCCATGCCCCTGCTCGAGCCGGCGGCCGATCACCTCTTCGGCCTCCTCCAGGTTCGGGGTGGCTGCGGTCACGCCGTCGAAGCCGGTCAGCCGGTGCCGCGAGTCGCACGTCGCGGGGACTCCGCGGTCGCGGGCGGCCGCAATCGCCGCGGCCGCCGCCTCGGGAGTGACCAGGTCGTACCCGTAGTCCGAGAGGAGCAGGGCCGCGGCCCCGCCCGCGACGAGGGCGCGCGCGCGCTCCCCGGCGGCTCCTGCCGCGTCGGCGGGGACGCTGCGCGGCGACCCCCTGTCGATCCTGATGACCTGCTGGGGGCGGGAATGGGCCAGACCCGTCAGCACCCGCGTCTTGACGGGGGTGACGTAGCCGGCGAGACGCGCGATCCCCGATGTGTCGATCCCGGCGCCCGACAGGACGTCGAGCAGACGGCGTCCCTCAGCGTCCTCGCCCACGACCCCCACCGGGAGCGGCGAGCACCCCAGCGCCTGGAGGTTCTGCACCGCGTTGCCGCCGCCCCCTGGCATGGCGTCGGTCCGGAGATAGTCGACGATGAGGACGGGAGCCTCGCGCGAGACGCGCGCGATCTCGCCGTGGAGGAACTCATCGAGCACGAGATCGCACAGGACGACAATGCGCTTCCCTTCGAAGCGGCCGATGATCTCCGTCAGATGCTCTCTCATGTCCGTCCCTCGTGCGCCCGCTCTTTCGAGAGGATCCATTCCACGGCGCCGTGGAGATCGTCCGCCACGAAAACGGGCTGCGCCGATGACTGCGGGATCCGGTCGCGCAGCTCGCCCTCGCCGTATCCGGTCCGCACGAGGATCCCCTGGGCCCCGGCGTTGCGCGCCGTCTCGATGTCTGCCGCCTTGTCGCCGATCATATAGGAAGAGGACAGGTCCACGTCGTGCTCGCGGGCCGCGCGCGCGAGCAGCCCCGGGCGCGGCTTGCGGCAGTCGCAGTCGGCCCGGTAGGGGGGCTTCCCTTCGCTGGGATGATGGGGGCAGACGTAGATCGCGTCGAGCCGTGCCCCCTCGGCGGCGAGCCAGCCCGCGAGCCGTTCGTGAACCGCGTCCACCATGGCCTCGTCGAACAGGCCCCGCGCCACCCCTGACTGGTTCGTCACCAGGATCGCCAGGAATCCCGAGTCGTTGATCCGGCGGATCGTCGCGGCCGCGCGCGGGAGCAGATGGAAGCGATCGAGCCGGTCGACGAACCCCACCTCCTCGCTGATCGTCCCATCGCGATCCAGGAAGATGGCGCGTCTCATGTCTTCCTGCTCCGCTTCCAGCGCTTGTGGATCCAGAGCCACATCTCGGGATGACGCCGGATCTGCTCCTCGATGATCCGAGTGCATTCCTGCGTCATGGCTAAGACGTCCGCGTCGCGATCCCCCGTCAGCGGGATGCTCACTTCGGGGAGGTAGTGGATACGGTACCTCCCGCCGGGGAGCGGGATCCCGAACACCGGCACCACGGGGGTGGCGTCGCGCAGGGCCAGCCGGGCGAGAGCCGGCGTGGTCGCCGCAGGGCGGCCGAAGAAGTCCACGAACACGCTCTCCGTGCCGCGCGTGTCCTGATCGATGACGATGGCCACGCACCACCCGTGCTTGAGCGCGCGGAGCATGCCGCGCGCCGCGACCTGCTTGTGAATCACCTCGTTGCCCGATCGGGTGCGTCCGCGCGCCAGCAGATCCTCGAGCAGGGGATTGTCCAGGGGGCGCGTCACCATGGCCATCGGATAACCGAGGAACCCCTGCATCAGCGCGACCATCTCCCAGTTGCCGAAATGTCCCGAGAAGACGAAGACCCCCTTGCCCTTGAGGAAGGCGCTCCGAAGATTCTCGACCCCCACGTACTCCACCAGCCAGTCCATGTCGGACGGGCGTCTGTGAGACATCAGAAGGCACTCCGCCCCCACCATGCCGAAGTGCGCGAAGACCTTCCGGGTCAATTGCGAGCGTTCCTTCGGGCTCATGGCGCTCCCGTACGCGGCCTCGAGGTTCTGAAGCGCCACTTTGCGGTGCCCCGCGTCGAGCGCCCATGCGGCGAGACCCGCGCCCCTGCCGCAGGCCAGAGCCAGCCGTCGGGGGATGAGCCCCAGGGCGCCGGCGAGGATCCGGATCGGGACATATTCCGCCAGGGCCCTCGCGCGGTTCAAACCAGGACCCCCTCGATCATCGCCAGCAGCGCGTTCTCCTCCTCCACGTCGATCCGCAGGCGGATGGCCCCGAGGCCGGGGAGCGCCGCGCCGTCTCTCCCCGCCCCGAGTCGCGCCATGTCCTTCTCGGTGGTCAGGATCCATTCCGCGGAGCCGTCGATGGCCGCCGCCGCGATCCGGGTGCGATCGTCACCGCTGTACCGGTGGTGATCGGGGAACCGCAGGGCCGACACGACGACGGCTCCCAACGCCCTGAGGTCCTCGAAGAAGACATCGGGGCGCGCGATGCCGGCGAAAGCGACGACCCTTGTGGAGCCGAGAGCCGTGAGGGGATGCACCCTTCCATCCTGCGCCAGCAGATCCGCCGGTGTTGCGCGCGCGGCGAACAGAGGGATGCCGGGCGCGTGCCGGGCGACGATGCCGGCCAGTGAGCTCCGGCGCGACGGATCGGCGCGATCAGCGCGCGTCACGATCACGGCGTGGGCGCGGCCGATGGCGGCCAGGGGCTCTCTCAGCGGACCGGCGGGGAGAAGACGTCCGTTGCCGATGGGGTCCGCCCCGTCGAACAGGAGCAGATCGAGATCCCGGTGGATTGCGCGGTGCTGGAAGCCATCGTCCAGCACGATACACCGCGCGCCGCAGCTCGCGATCGCGACCGCCGCCCCCTGCATGCGTTGGTGCGACACGACGATCGGCACTCCTTCGAGCTGGCGCGCCAGCATCACGGGCTCGTCCCCCGCGGTTCTCGCGTCGACCAGAGGGCCGCTTCCCGAGGTCACGAGGGTCGCGGGACCCGTGTGGGAGCCACCATAGCCGCGACTGACGATGGCCGGGGCAAACCCTCTCTTGTTGAGGTTCGCCGCGATCCACCCCGCCATCGGCGACTTGCCGGAGCCGCCGGCGGTCAGGTTGCCGACGCTGATCACCGGTATCGGCATCCTCCCGGTTCGCAGCCACCCCCGCTCATAGAGAGAGCCCCTCACCGTCACGGCGCCCCCGTACAGCGCTGCGAGCGGCATCATCAAGATTGACGCGCTCAATGACGCCCCTGAGCGAGGATCGGGAGGATCGCCTCCATGGTGCGCGCCGTGGCCCCTCTTTGCGCCTGCACCAGGCTCCGTCCGGCCTCTCCCATGCGCCGGCGCGCGGCAGAGTCGTCGATCAGCCTCGCGATGGCGGCAGCCAGCCCTGCCGCGTCCGTCACGCGCTCTCCGCCGTTGCAGTCGAGCAGGGCGTCCGCAACCGCGGCCACGTGCTGCGTGTGAGGGCCGAAGAGGACCGGCACGCCGCAGGCGGCGGGCTCGGTGAGGTTCTGTCCGCCGCGCGGAACCAGACTCCCACCGACGAAGGCGACGTCCGCGAGGCGGTAGGCTCCCGCCAGCTCGCCCACGGTGTCGAGCAGGAGGACGCGCGGTCTTCCGGCGCCTTGGGGTGCCCCCACGCTTCGTCTCAGGAAGGGGACCGCGCGCTTTTGCAGGAGCGACGCGACGCGCGCGAATCGGTCGGGATGACGCGGCGCAAGGATCAGGAAGCACACGTCCGCGGGGATCCACGCCATCGCGTCGAGCACGATCTCCTCCTCACCGGCGGACGTGCTCCCCGCGACGAGGACCGAAGCACCCCCGGCGGCGGCGAGGGCCATCGCGCGCAGTGCGGCGTCGGGCTCGCCAGGGGTCGCGCCGTCGAACTTCATGTTCCCGGACACCATCACGCGCTCCTCGGGCATGCCGATGGCGACGAGCCTCCGGGCGTCGGTCTCGGTCTGCATGCAGGCCATCCTGATCGCCGCGAGCGAGCCACGAAGCAGCCCGGCGACTGCGCCGTAGCGCGCCCGCGAGCGCTCGGAGATGCGGCCGTTCACGATCAACGCCGGCACTCCGCGACGGCCGCATTGGCGCAGCAGCACCGGCCAGATTTCCGTCTCGATGGAGACGAATGCGGCCGGGCGAATCGCATCGAGAGTGCGCCCCGCGAACCCGGGAAGGTCGAACGGGAAATGGAACACCCCTGAAGTCCCGGACATGGTCGCGGCCACCGCCCGGCCGGCGGGGGTGGTGCTGGAGAGGACGACGGGGAAGCCCTTCGCTGCCAGGCCCGCGATCAGGGTCCGTGCCACCATCACCTCCCCGACGGACACGGCCTGCACCCAGACGGGGCGCTGCCCGAGCGCATCGAGCCGGTTGGTCAGATCAGCAGGGAGCAGGCCGAAGCGTTCCTTGAGGTTGGAACGCCAGGAGTTCAGCCTGCCGAGTGCTTGCAGTTAAACCTCCGGAAGCCCATAACATCAAGAGACAGAGTGCTTTAGCTTGCGGAGTCTATCAGGGGGTCCCCGGGGTGTCAACGAAGACGCATCGTATTGGCCGGTGTGGGACAGGGGCCATATATTCGGCGCCGATGAAGGACTCCGCCCACGACCCCATCGCCACAGCCCTGGGCCACCAGATCAAGACGCCCATCTCGGTGCTGCAGAACGTCTCGCGGAACATGCGGCGTTCGCTTCAGGCCTTCGTGCAGGACGTCGCTGCGCTGACGTCCACGACGGACGCCTCGCGCGGCGATGCGCTGCGCGCGCTGGCGGCCCTGCTGGTCGAGCAGCCGGAGATCGAGACGGGATTGCCCGCCGCCGGACGGATCGAGCACGTGATGCAGCGTCTCGGCGATCACGGGGTCGACGGTGATCTCGGGCTGGCGGCCTCCCGGCTGATCCGCGGAGGCGTGGACCGCCATGTCGATATTCTCGCCCCCTTCCTGAAGGTCGATCCGCAGAAGGCCCTGGCGCTGCTGGACGCCATCGCGCGCATCAGGAACAGCCTGATGGCGATCGAGTCCTCGATCGGACGGATCCGGGGCCTCTCCACGGCGATGAGCGTGCTCTCGGGTGCGCCGGTCGACGGGGCCGTCGACCCGGCCGAGAGCCTGCGCGGGATCGTCGCACAATTCGAGCCGTCCCTTCCCGAGGGCATGCAGATCCAATTCGAGCGGCGCACGCTGATGCCGGTGCGCGGACGCGAGGACGTGCTGATGGAGGTCTGGTCGAATCTCCTCGCGAACGCCGTCGAGGCGATGGGGGACAAGGGGACCATCCTCATCGAGACCGAGGTGAGGCGTCAGAGCGATGCCACGATGGTGCATGTGCGCATCATCGATGATGGTCCCGGGATCCGCGCCCAGGATCTGCAGCGGGTCTTCGAGCCGTTCTTCACGACACGGAGGCGTTCGGGGGGGAGCGGGATCGGCCTCGCGCTCGCCCACCGTATGGTGACCGCGATCGGCGGAACCATCGAGGTGACCTCCGAGCCGGGGGCGACGTGCTTCACGGTGGCCCTGCGGGTGCAGGAGGAGACCGGGAATCTCACCGCGGCCAGCGGTGGTGGAGGCTGAGGATGACCGGGCATCCCTGCATCGTGGTCGTCGACGATGATCTCGCACTCCTCGAGACGCTGCGACAGCAGATCACCGACCTGCACGGCCAGACCCACGAAGTCGTGATCGCGACCAACGGCGAGCAGGCGCTCAGCATGATCTACGACCTGCATCGCCAGGGGCAGTCCGTCGAGGCGGTGATCGCGGATCTGATCATGCCCGGCATGACCGGCGACAGGCTCCTGGAGATCATCAACGCGCGCTTCCCCGAGATCGTGAAGATCCTCCTGACCGGTCATACCAACCTCGACTCCGCCCTCTATACCATCAACAACGCCGGCCTGGACAAGTACATCTCCAAGCCGTGGCTCCTCGAGGATCTTCAGCTGACGCTCTCCTCGATGCTGCGGCAGTTCCAGCTCAAGCAGGACAACGGACGCCTGGTCCGCGACCTGCAGGTCCGCAACGTTGAACTCCACTCCACCCTCAGGGACCTGAGGCAGGCGAAGGAGCGCATTGAAGACAACTTCGTCGGGATGCTCCAGTCGCTCGCCAACGCCCTGGAAGCGAAGGACGCGTACACGGCGGGGCACTCGGAGCGCGTCGCGCGGTGGGCGGTCATGATCGCCCGCAAGATCGGCCTCTCCACCGCGGAGATCGATCACATCCGGGCGGTGGCTCTGCTGCACGACATCGGGAAGATCGGAATGCCCGAGCGGATCCTCAACAAGCCGGGCGCCCTGACCGAGGCGGAATGGGCCCTCGTCAAGACGCACCCCGTCACCGGCGCGCAGATCCTCCAGCCGCTGCGGTCCTTCCACGACTACATCCCGATCGTGCGGCACCATCACGAGTGGTTCAACGGCCGCGGCTATCCCGACCAGGTGGGGGGGACCGAGCTCCCCATCGTGGTCTGGATCGCGGCCACGGCCGACGCGTTCGACGCGATGACGTCGAACCGCCCCTACCGCGGGATGCAGACGCTCGACTTCGCCTTCCACCAGCTCAGCCGAGGCAGCGGCTCGCAGTTCAACCCGGAGTGCGTGCGGGCCTGCATGGATCTGCTGAAAGAGCCCACGAGCAGCACCGAGACGCTCCTCAAGGCCGCGGCGGCCGGGAACGCAGGTTCGTGCGCGCAGAAACTCCCGGACGACGAAACGCGCCGCGGCGGGAGCGGAAGCTGAGCGGGCCCGGATATACTCGACGCATGCGACTCATCTACATGGATCACAACGCGACCACGCCGATGGACCCGCGCGTCCTCGAGGCCATGCTCCCCTACATGACGGAGCATTTCGGGAACGCCTCCAGCGTCTCGCATCCCTTCGGGCTGGCCGCGGCGGATGCCGTGAACAGGGCCCGCGAGCAGGTGGCCGCGGTTCTTGGCTGTTCCGCCGAGGAGGTTATCTTCACGAGCGGCGCCACCGAGTCCGACAACACGGCGATCAAGGGGGTCGCCTGGTCCGCGGCGAAACCGGGAGGGCACATCATCACCACCCGGATCGAGCACCGCGCGGTGCTGGAATCCTGCCGGTTCCTCGAGCGTCAGGGGTTCCGCATCACCTTCGTGGGCACTGACGCGGAGGGGATCGTGGATCCGGACGACGTGAAGAAGGCCATGACGCCGGACACCATTCTGGTAAGCGTCATGCACGCGAACAGCGAGATCGGCACCATCCAGCCGGTGGAGGCGATCGGCGCCATCGCCCGGGAGGCCGGCGTCGCGTTCCACGTGGACGCCACGCAGACCTTCGGCAAGATCCCCGTGGACGTTGCCGCGCTCGGGGCGGACCTCGTCGCTTTCTCCGGGCACAAGATCTACGGCCCCAAGGGCGTGGGGGGGCTCTACGTGAGACGCCGCCGACGCCTGATCCCCCTCCTGAGCGGTGGCGGCCAGGAGAAGGGGCGCCGCTCGGGGACCTACAACACGCCGGGGATCGTCGGGTTTGGACGCGCGTGCGACCTCGCGCGTGAGGACATGCCGGCGGAGGCCGCGCGGCTGGGGGACCTTCAAAAACGCTTCCTGGACGCCATCCGTTCCCGTATCGCGGACGTCACGCTCAACGGCCATGCCACGCGGCGTCTTCCCAACAACGTCAATCTCTCCTTCGCGTACGTCGAGGCGGAAGGGCTGATCGCCGCGCTGCGCTTCGTCGCGGTCTCGAGCGGCTCGGCCTGCGCCAGCGAGACCCGCGAGCCCAGCTATGTCATGAAGGCGCTGGGCGCCACCGACGAGCGCGCGCTCGCGGCCGTGAGATTCGGGTTCGGGAGGATCACGACGGCCCAGGACGTCGACGAGGTCGTGGATCGTCTCGTGGAAGCGGTCGCCAGGCAGAGGACGATGACCCATGGCGTCGACTGAGTCGAAGGTCCCGAAGATCCGGAAGCGCAGGGTCGGCCTGCTCTGGACGCTGCTCGCCGTGTTCCTGGTGACCGCCCTCGTGCCCCTGCTGTTCACCGCGTACAAGTTGATGGACATCAGCCGCGAGAGCCTGGAGTCGGCGAGCCGCGAGCACCAGCGCATGGTGGCCACCGCGATCGTCCAGAACCTGGACTCGGTCGTCACGCGCGTGCGTCATCAGCTCATGGGGATCGGACACTACCTGGGGGGCCATCTCGAGCGCACGCACATGCTGGACGCGCTGCGTGGCGACGAGCTGCTCGAGCCCTACCTGAAAGGCGATCTGATCCTCATGCGGTACACGTCGCGCGAAGGGACTGTCCTCCAGGTGGGGGACACGGACATCTCGCGCGACGAGGCTCTGTCGACGGCGCTGTTCGAGGCCTTCGCCACCGCGATGGTGGGCGATGACTACGTGGGCCGCCCCGTCATCGTGGGCGGCACGCGGCCCTCGTTCGTCATCTCGGTCCCGGTGACCGCGCGCGGCGCCGTGCGCGGCGCGCTCACGGCCGTCGTGGACCTGGGGGCGGCATGGGGACGCGGCGTCAGCGCGTTCGCCACCAACTACATGGTGCTCGGGCTGGACGACACCGGCTCGCTGTTCGCCTCCTCCGGCGTGCCGGACGTCCTGCTGGACGAGGACGCCTACCGCCGGCTCGAGATCGTGCGCCGCCACCGGGTCGACCCCGGGGTTCTGGAGATCATCCCGTTCACCTCCCCCGAGGAGCTCGGCGCCAAGGAGTACCTGGGAGCGCGGGCGGCCACCGACAGGGGCTGGGGCATCTTCGTCATCCTGGATCGGGATCTGGCCTACGCGTCGGTCGCGGACATGCGGCGCAGCGTCATCCAGTGGGCGCTCTTCGCCACCGGGCTGGCGATCCTGGCGGCCGCGGTGTTCGCCGGCGCCATCACCCGGCCGGTCAAGGTGCTGGTGGATCGGTCGCGTCGGCTCGCCGCCGGGGACTTCTCGGCGCGCGCCGACATCAAGGCGCACAACGAAATCGGCGATCTCGCGGACACGTTCAACTTCATGGCGCACGAAATCCGCAGCTACATCGAGCGCATCAAGCAGGCGGCGGAGGAGAACAACCAGCTCTTCCTCGGGACGATCAAGTCGCTCGCGGCCGCCATCGACGAGAAGGACCCCTACACGCGGGGCCATTCCGATCGCGTGCACCGCTTCGCGGTGGCCATCGGCCGCAGGCTCGGCGCGTCGCATCGCGAGCTGCGCAATATCACGGTGGGCGCGCTCCTGCACGACATCGGGAAGATCGGGATCGAGGACGCCATCCTGAGGAAGCCGGCGGCTCTCTCGGACAAGGAATTCGAGATCATGAAACGGCACCCGCTCAAGGGCGCGCACATCATGGGCGAGATGCCGGCCATGAAGGAGATCATCCCGGCGATGCGCCATCACCACGAGAAATGGAGCGGCGGCGGCTATCCGGACAACCTCAAGGGCGAGGAAATCCCGTGGATCGCCCGGATCGTGCAGGTCGCCGACACGTTCGATGCGATGACGACGAACAGACCGTACCAGCGGGCGATGAGGACGGATGCCGCGGTGGCGCGCATCCAGGAGCTGTCCGGGGTCGTGTTCGATCCGAAGGTCGTGGCCGCTTTCAAGGAGGCCTGGATCTCGGGTGATATCCGCGCCGAGACCGAAGAGGTTGCCCCTGTGGTCACGGAGGCGTGCTAGTCTTCGCTTCGTGATCCTCACCCGCAAGCAGAAGCAGATCCTCGACTACGTCACCCGTTTCATCGACGAGAAGGGGTATTCCCCCAGCCTCATGGAGATCGGGGGGCACTTCGGCCTGCGCTCTCCGGCCACCGTCCACAAGCACGTCGAGAACCTCCGCAAGAAGGGGCTGGTGAGGAAGTCCTGGAACACGAACCGCTCCCTGGAGCTGACCCCCGCGGCGACCGGCATCCGGGCCATCCGGCTGCCTCTGGCGGGGCGCGTGGCGGCGGGGATGCCGATCGAAGCCATCGAGCAGCGCGAGATGATCGCCGTCCCCGAGTCGATGACGGGAGAGGGGGACTGCTTCGTGCTTCAGGTGCGCGGCGACTCGATGATCGAGGAGCACATCCGCGACGGCGACTACGTCGTGGTGGAGAAGCGCGCCCGCGTCAGGAATGGCGAGGTCGTGGTCGCGCTGGTGGACGAGGACGAGGCCACGTTGAAGACGTTCCACCGCGATGGCGCCCGGATCAGACTGCAGCCGGCCAACCGGACGATGGAGCCGATGGTCCTGCCGCACGAGCGCGTGCGGGTTCAGGGCGTCGTCATCGGACTCCTGCGGCGCTACTGAGGATCCACAGCTCCGGGGCGCGCTTTTTCCTGTGGCCTCCCTCGAATCTTCCCGTATATTCCCGAGGCATCCCTGGTACCGAGGGGTCATAGGGGGGAGGAGCCGCCGGTTGCGTCACCGCTCACGCGGTGCCACCAGGCGGCAGGAGGGGAGGGCCCGGCGGTATGTCCGGCCCGCCCCTCCCAGCCCGCCTCATCCTTCAAGCGAGCCTATCTCCGAAGAATCTTCGCGACCTCTTCAATCCCGTCGATCAGCCGCGGGCCCGGACTCTGGATCGCGTCCGACACGACGTGGATGCGGCCGCCTGCGACTGCCGGGACGCTGCGCCAGTCACCCATCGAAGGGAGGCGCTCCGCCCACGCGGCATGGATCGGGGTGGTGAGGATCACGTCGGGACGCATCGCGATGACCTGCTCGAGGTCGTATTGCGCCCAGCGTGCGGCTGTTCCGGTTGTGGCGGCTGAACCGCCGGCGATCTCCAGAGCCTCCCCGATGAAGGTCTCCCGCCCCGGCGCAATCAGCGGGTCGGGCTCGATGACGAAGAGCACCACGGGGCGCGGGCCACTGGACGCTGCCGCCCGCACCTTCTCGAGCCTCTCGCGCAGCCGCTGCACGACCGCCCGCGATCGCTCTGGATCTCCCAGCAGATCCCCGAGCCCGAGAAACGCGTTGAGGATCCCGGCGACGTCGGGCGTCTCGATCGCGTAGACGGGGACCCCGAGCTCCGCGAGCCGCTCGGTGTCGTCGAGATAGTTCCCCGAAGTGCTCGCGACCGCCAGATCCGGCTTGAGCTTCAGGATCCGCTCCAGGTCGGGATTGATGAGCCCGCCGATGCGCGGGAGTTTTGCCGCCTCCTTCGGATGCTCGCAGAAGTCCGTGACGCCGACGACGCGATCCCCTGCGCCCAGAGCGAACAGCATCTCCGTCGCGGAAGGGGCGAGCGAGACGATCCGGGCGGGGCGATCGGGGACTTCGATGGTTCTGCCGGCTCCATCCACGACCGTCTTCCCGGCGGCGCGGCTCGACGGGATCCCGACAACGAAGAGGGCCACCAGGGCCGCGGCAGCGGCCCGGGTGGCCCCACCGGGAAACCAGGCCATATATTCGCGCCCCGCGAGCCCCATCTGCGACAGGAGAAACCTCATGCGACGGTCCTCAACGGCCTTTTCCAAGGTCCTTCTGGCAACAGCACTCATCCTCCCCGGCGTCGTCCTCGCCGCGGCCTCACGCCCCTACGTCATCTTCACACACGACGGTCACAGGGTTCTGGCCGAATCCAAACCCCGCGTGGAGGGGCTGGAGGCCTACGTGCGCCTGCTGCCGGGCAGGCAGCTCGCCGTGATGAAGGAAGAGCAGATCGACTGGAAGCGGACCGAGGCCGCCAATGCGGGCCTCGAGCCCGTCGCGATCCCCTCCGGCTCGACGTTCGTCGAGCGTCCAGCGGCCCGGCGGAAGCCGATCACCCACACCATCGTCGGCAAGCCGACCCCCGGCAATCACGACGTCCCGGCGGGGCAGACACCGGAAGATACGCTGCGCGCGCAGGTCGCCAGCGCCAACGAGCAGCGCCAGCAGCATCAGGCGCGGCGTCAGGCGCTCCTGGAGGAGCTCCAGACGCTCGAGACGGCAGGGGCCGCCGCGGCCGGTGGAGACGACCAGCGCGCCTCACGGGTCAACGAGCTGCGCAAGAGCATCACAGACCTCAATGAGGCGATCCTCAAGCTGAACGCAGAAATCGAAGCTCTCGAGAAGGAAGCGGCGGTGCAGGGAGAGAAGCTCAACTGAGCTTCTTGTACAGGTAGGCTGCGTCCAGCGTGCGGGGCGCAGCGCCGTCCTGGACCGTGTACTGCGGCCCGCTCTTGAGCGCCGCCGCGGCATGGCGCCCCTTCCTGTCCAGCACGTAGAAGACGACGTTGAAATCGGGGCGCCCCTGCTTGTCGAGCAGCAGCGGGTTTTTCGTATGATCCGCGATCCATTCCAGCGTCCTGAGGGCGGCCTGCTCCGGGGTCAGCCCCTGGCGCAGCCCTTCGACCACCGAGCGGCTGCCGGTGGCCAGGATCACCGCCTCCCCGCGCCCCGTCGAACCGCACGAACCCCACTCGTTGTCGACGTAGAGCCCGCACCCGATCAGTGGTGAGTCTCCGACGCGCCCCGGAATCTTGAAGGCCAGGCCGGATGTGGAGGTCACGGCCGAGATGTTGCCGCGGGCGTCCATCGCGCTGCAGTGGATGGTTCCGGATGTCCTGATGTAGTCGATCACGTCCTGGTGCCATTGCGATTCCGGGGGCGGTATCCAATCGTCTTTGTCGGAAAGGGTCTGCTTCCAGTGGAGCCAGATCCGCCGCGCCTTCTCGGTGAGCAGGTTCTCCTCCGGAAACCCCTGAGCACGCGCGAACTCGAGGGCCCCTTCTCCCACCAGCAGCACGTGATCGGTCTGCTCCATCACCCGTCGCGCGACGCGCGAAGGGTGCTTCACGTTGCGCAGCGAGGCCACCGCGCCGGCGCCTCCCGTCGGCCCATGCATCACCGAGGCGTCCAGCTCCACCACACCGCGCTCGTTGGGCAGGCCGCCGTACCCGACGGTGATGTCGTCGGGGTCCTCCTCGACGAGATTGACGCCGGCGATGACCGCGTCGAGCGCATCGGCTCCGCTTCCGAGCAGCCGCATGGCCGTCTGCGTCGTCTCCCCCTTGTTCTTGCTGACGATGACGATCGGGCGGACCCCGGGAGCTTCGGTCCCGGCCTTCGCGCTCGCACCGGCGAGGGCGATCCCTCCGGCCACCCCCATCCCCGCACGTCGTAGAAACGAGCGTCGTCTCATGTCTCCCTCCCGGAGCCGTATGATAACATCGTGCTCCGCGTGCAGATCCGGACTCTTGTCATCACCCTGCTCATCATTGCCGGACTACTGGCAGGCGTTCTCGCCGCGCGCCGGTTTCTCGCTTCAGGCAGCGGCGCGTCGCCGAGAGCCGTCGCGCTGGAACCGGAGGTTGCCGCATCGCAGCTCGCTCTGGGCATCACCGCGATCACCCTGTCGCGTCCCGAGGAGGCCGAAATCGCTCTGGGCCATGCGCGGGAGGCGAAGGACGTCATGCCGGAGCCGATGCGCGCCGCGACCGACGCGGGGGAGGCCATCGCGGACGGGGCGATGGATCAGGCCTGGGACGTGCTGGACGAAGCGCTCCGGCAGTGGCCCGACGATCCGCGGCTGAACCTCCTCAAGGGGTTCACCGCTGCGGTCTCCTGCCCGCATTTCGACCCCAACGAGGCCAGGGACCACCTCGAGACGGCGCTCGCCGCGGGGCTCGGCGGAGCGGAGATCCGCGTCCTGCTCCAGCAGTCCTACGAGATGACGGGGTTGCACAACTGGTCGCTCTCCCGCGCCATGGAACGTCTCGCGAGCCACCCGGAGGAGACGTCCGCGATCGCTGAAGTCGGCCGGGCGCGCATCGCGCGCGGGGAATATGGCGATGCGTTGCTCGCCGCGGACGATATCGTCCGTGCAGGGGAGGACGTGTTCGGCCATGGGCTCGCGCCGGCATTCATCCTGTCGGGGCGCTACGACGAGATCGCGGCCATGTACGATCCGGATCTCGAGTCCTCGGTCCGCGCCGACGCCAACGCGCTCACGCATCTTCACGCGGGGATCGACGAGGTCCTGCGCGGGCGTCTCCCCAGGGCCGCGATGCACTTCGAGCGTGGCCCCGAGTTCGTGACGGCTTCATGGCAGTCGCCGCGGCGGGCGCTGTTCCTCGTGCTGCTCTCCCGGGTGCATCTGCTCATGGGACGCAACCAGGAGGCGCGCGCTTCGCTCGAGGAAGCCTTGCGGGAGGTGCCGGGTGAGCCGATGCTCGAATACCTCCTCGGGGCGGTGGAGCTCGCGTCCGGTCAGGAGGCTTCGGCCATGAGGTGGATCGATGCGCTCGCGATCGAACGGCGGCGCGGTCAGCCCGGCTGGAGCGCGCCGTGGGAGAGGCTCCTCACGGGAGAGATCGCGCTGGCGCACGGCGACATCACCGCCGCGATCGCCGCATTCCGCGATGCATGGGACATGCAGATGCATATCGGCGTGGATTGCATCATCGGTCACGTCGAGTCCTACTATCTCGACGCGCTGGGGCGAGCCTATCTCGCGGCGGGGAGGCCCGAGGAAGCGCTGCGAGAGTACGAGCAGGTCTTCGCCCTGGGGCTGCGGGGCCTGCACCAGCCCGAGATCGCGGCGCTTGCGCACTATCGCTCAGGGCTGGCGCTCGAGGCGCTCGGGCGCGACGCGGACGCCAGGCCGGCTCTGGAGCGCTATCGCCGCTGGCAGCAGGGCTCCTAGGCCACAAGGACAGGCCCTTGGTGGTCCTGTGGTATACTCGCGCCCGCTCCACAAACCCTAAAAATCCGAGCAGACAGGGGGCCCCGCAGTGGCACGTGATGCAGCAGTGGTCTACAAAGGCGCCAGGAGCTGGTCCGAGAAGCACCCGGAGATCCAGAGCGAGACCGAAAGCGAGCTGCGCGAGCTCATGGCCTCCGCCGAGCCGAAGATCCGCAACCTCCACCAGCAGACCCTCGGCGTCCGCCTGCGTTACCGGGACAGCGTCGTCAGCAACCTGCCCGGCGAAGCCACCGACGTCTACTACGTCGACGGGGAGAACTACAACGAGAACTGCCACATCTCCGTTGGCTATCGCGGCTTCGCATTGGAGATCGGCCTGGTCCTTCCGAACCACGCGAAGTCGAGACAATGGGAGCGTTTCAACAGCCTCGCCCGCGACAAGGACAAGTTCCTCGAGATGCTGCGCGCCGTCCGCGCGGAGGTCCCGGAGCTCTGGATCCACCTGAGGCACCGCCATGACATGGGCGGCCAGAAGGTCGTCGAAGACGCCGAGGGGTACTTCAAGGTCGACACGATCTTCGGCTTCGATGTCCCCGAGGCGGAGAACCGCTACTTCAAGGCTGCCTCGTCCTGGTACGTGCTCATGAAGGAGCTCATGAGCGAGCGGCTGCACCATCGCTTCAACCTCGAGATCCGCCTCTTCGTGCCGTACTACACGGAGCCGGGGGATCCGCGGCGTCAGTACCGCGAGAAGATCAAGCCCTACGCCGCGACCCCGGAGTCGGGCGCGTTCACCGAAGAGCTCATCCGCGTCGTGAACGTCTATACGCCGATCTACAGCTTCCTGCTGGGCTGATACCACCGCTTCACCAGCCGCTTGGCGGCCCCCACCGGCAGGTCGAGCGCCGTCACGAAGGGACGAAAGAGGATGTTCGGCTCCCAGCGCAGCACCGCCGGCGGTGGCGCGTCCATCCCCACCAGGTAGATCGGGCGCTCGTTCCTGTTGGTGTAGAAGTCGAGCCGCTTCCAGGATTGCCCGCTCCGGGCGAGCTCGCCTTCCAGCCGATCGGGCGCCCCCGAGTAGTCGGTCCAGATCGCCATCGGCGCCCCCGGCGGACCCGCGAGAGCGCGCAGCTCCGGCGCGTCATCCTGGGACCCCGCGAAGCGCAGCGCACCGGAGAAGGCGTGGCGGTGGACCCCCTCGGGGATCGTGGTGTGGATCGCCTCGAGCGGCAGACTGTCGAGGTACTGCGCCGCGGCGGTCATCCCGGAGTCCTCCTCCATCAGGCGCACCACGGGGGTGATCCAGATCATCCCTGCCACGACACACAGAGCGATTGCCATCGGACGCGCTCGCGCGAGGCGCTGCCCCGCGAGCAGCGCGAGGAACGGCACGAAGGTCATCACGTACTTCGGCTGAGGATCGCCGAAGATCGTGAAGGTCCCCGCGAGGACGGTGAGGGCGCCAAGCGCGCCTGTTGCCGCGGGCCCCGCGGCGGAGATGCAGCGCGCCGCCGCCGCGATCGTCAGGACGGGACCCGCGGCGAGGAACGCCGCCAGAGGAAAGAAGAGCACGCCGCAGCGCAGCGACATCCAGGGGAGCGCTTCGAGGAAAGTCGCATCGGATGTCTGGCTCCAGAGAAAGGGGAGTGCGAGATAGACGGCAACACCGGCCGCGAGCGGCAGCCATGACGCGCGCGCGGGGCGTCGCAACATGAGCGCGCAGAGGATGAGGATCGGCAGGAGCAGGATCGCGGTGGACTTGACCAGCAGCGCCATGACGAGCCAGAGGGTCGCCTCGACGCGGGCGCGCGGAGCGTCACTGCGGCACCAGGCGTGAACGCACAGGAACGAGAACGCGGCGAGCGGCACGTCGGTCAGCAGATGCATCGAGAACCACGCCGCCAGCGGGCAGGACGCCAGCAGCAGGGCGCCCGTGAGGGCCGCGCTGCGGTCGTCGCGCCTGACCGACCACCAGAAACCCAGCACGAGCGCCAGGTCCATGAGCAGACCCGCGGCCAGAGCCACCTCCCGCCCGTGCGCGAACTGGAAGCCCGCCGCCCCAAGCAGGTAGATGAACGGACCCTTGTAGAACACCGCCGGTGTCCCGGACCAGAGGAGGAACGACTCTTCCAGGTACTGGGCCTCGTCGAAGGCGAGAGTCGAGGGGGCCTCGAGACTCAC
>Ga0137433_1000148_pt1 | contig 39774 bp, 25 predicted proteins | sample EasRivERMZT840_2_FD_102335 | JGI IMG/M metagenome (GOLD analysis project Ga0137433, IMG submission 102335) | Soil microbial communities from meander-bound floodplain in the East River, Colorado, USA - East River MetaG ERMZT840_2 | ecosystem: Environmental > Terrestrial > Soil > Floodplain ...
CCCTTCGCGGCGAGCACCGCGCCCAGCGAGTCACGGACGTAGGCCTCGTCCTCGACGACCAGCACGCGCCCTCGGGGACGCTTCATCGCGCAACCCCCGCGTGCGTCGTGCCGCCGGACTGCTGCGTCCCGGAGGCCCCGAGCCCCGGCAGGCGCAGGACGAACGACGCGCCACCGCCGGGCCTGTCCGACGCGGAGAGTGAGCCGCCGTGTTGGCGCGCGATCGCGTGACAGATCGAGAGACCAAGCCCGGTGGAGCCTTTCGTGCTGTAGAACGGCTCGAAGATCCGCTCGGCGTCCCCGGGGGCGATCCCGGGGCCTCGATCCGCGAATTCGACCACGGCCCACCCTCCTTCTTCGGCGAACACGACGACCTTCACTTCCCCTCCATGCGGCTGCGCTTCGCACGCGTTGAGCGCCAGGTTCAGGAACACCTGGCCCAGGAGCACCTGATTGCCCATCACGGCGGGCCCCGCCGCCGGGACGTCGCACTGGAACCTGACCCTCTCGAACTCCGCGCGCGAGCGAACGAGCTCGACGGCCTGCATCACGGTCTCGCTCAAACCGATCGCCGCGCGCGGCGCGACGGCCGGGTCGGCGTGCATCAGGATCTGCCGCACCACCCCCGCCACGGCGTCGAGCCCGGACCGCGCCTTCTCCAGGTGCCGTGTCGCGGCGGCGACATCGTCGCGCATGAGGGCGTCCGACGCCAGCACCATGTAGTTCGACATCCCTTCGAGCGGATTGTTGATCTCGTGCGCCATCCCCGCGGCCAGCCTCCCGACTGTCGTGAGACGCTCGGCGTGGAAGAGCTGCCTCTCGACTTCCCGCACACGGCTCTCCTCGCGCGCCTTCCCCTCGAGCCTTTCGCGCCTTCTCATCTGCTGGATCGCGAAGGACCCGAGCAGGATCGCCAGGGTCAGGACGAGCGCGTTGAGAGCGATCGTGAGACGGTAGCGCGACACGAGCGGCTCGATCAAGGCGATGGCGGCGTTCTCCCCGCGCGCGCATGCGAGGGTCCAGGGGGATGCCGCCGACCATCCTTCGGCATTGATCGAGGCCTCGGATCGCATCACGGCCGAGCCCTCCGCTTGGCCGGGCTGCGGCTCGATGTCGCGCGTGAGCGGGCCACCGTCGGCGCCGCGCAGCGCGCAGGTCACGTTGGCCTCGCTGCCGTGATGGGCGAGCAGCGCCGCCGCATCGAGCCCCACCGCGAGCTGCACGCCGGTGCCGGCTTCCGTGGGAGCGAGGTCGACGATCGTGTCGATGCCGCCGCTCGCGGGGCGCAGCATCGCCGCCGCCCCTGCCGGGTGCCAGACCACCGGGACGCCGCCCCGGCGTCCGGCCGCGACGAGGACTTGCGATGTCCCCGATGCCGTGACGATCAGATGCTGGATCTCCGGGCGGGAGCGCAGCAGGAGCAGCATCGCCGCCTCGGCTCCGATGCGGCGCCATCGCGCCTCCATCGGATCCTTCGATTCCAGAGCCACGTCGAGCCCCGTCAGCGTCGCCGAGCCGGTGAGGAAGGCCAGCTCCGCGCGCGTCGACGACAGGGCCGACTCGATGGCCCGCGCGCGCCCCGTGGTCTCGAGCGAAAACACGCTTGCGGCATGATCGACGGCGCCGCGGCGCGCCACCGCGATGCTCCAGATTCCGGCGGCAGCGAGCGCGCCGACCGCGACGACGCAAAGAGCCATGAGCCATGGGACGCCGGTCTGTGCTGGCTCGGGGGCGGGCTTCACGGTCACGGGTGCAAATATAGACCGCTGCCGCCTGGCGGGGAAACGACGTACGGTCAGTGCCCTTCTATGGTCAACGTCTTCATCATCGGCACCCCCTGCGCCTGGATCGTGTAGGTGGTGGGGTAGCGCTCGACGATGCGCTCGTCCTTTCTTGGCGCTCCGTCCTCGAGCCACTCGTAGGTCACCTTCACGGGGCGGGGGCCCCCGAGCGGGTCGTGGTAGTCAACGTCCACCCGGAAGACGAAGATCCCCACGCCGAGCTGCTTTCCGTTCAGCTCGTAGCGGACCAGAAGCGATCTCGTGCCGGGCGCGATGTCGGTGAAGCGCACGTACTTCGCGTACCCGACGAAAGGCCCGGGGATCGTCTCGGCTTCCTTCCATGTTCCGCCGTGGTCGTCGCTCACGAGCAGCCGGATGCTGCCGATCGGATCGAGCGAGCGGAACGATCCCCCGAACCTCACGCCGGCCACGTCGCCCGGTGTCTCGATCGGGAAGGTGAGGGTCCCTCTTTCGCCTCCCGACAGGAACAGGGCCCCGTATTCCTCGTACTCCTTCAGCCCGGCGACTTCGGCATGGAAGTCCTTGTAGGAAAGACCGGCCGCGGCCCGGCCGAAGTTGCCTTCCCGGGTGATGGTCGCGAGCGCCGGGTCCGCAGCCGCGATGGTGATGTGGTTCTTACCCCTCCCGAGCCGGGGCAGCGCGCGCTGCGCGCACTGCACGTGGTGATCGAAGGCGAGCGCCTCGATGCCGGACGACCCCGCTTGTCCGCTGATGCGGATCCTCACGAGATAGCGGTAGCGGCGTCGTACGTGGGGGGTCAGGTCGATGCTCACGTCGTGCGCCCCCACGCCCGGTGCGTCCCAGATCGGCGTCCAGTCGAGCCCGTCGTTGAGCGAGATGTCGGCGCCGACCGTGTCGCCGGCCCGTCCCATCACGAGCCTCCCGCGAACCGAGCCGGACAGAAAGACATAGCTGCTCGACATCGGGATCACGATCTCCCCGTCCCCCGATCTTTCCAGATGGATCGCCGGCGCTCGCGCGTCGTCCGCGATGGAGGCGACGTTGCGCGCGGAGAGGAGACCATCGCGCCACGCGCCCGACGCGAGATCGGGAACGTAGCGCAGCTCCCCGTTGCCGATGAGCCCCATCGGATACTCCGGGTCGAGCTGCTCGAGGTAGGCGAGGCTCCCCTCGCTGCCGCGGGCGTCGAGCGGCGGCGGCCATGGGCCGGGGGCAGCAGCGTCAAGGTAGAGCCCCTCGTTCGACCAGGCGCGCGTCAGCACCTCGCCCGCGCGAAGGCTCTGGCCCATGCGATGACCGACGCTGTAGAGCTGCTCGTGCTCGGTGCTGCGGGCCGGGACCGAATAGATGTCCACCAGGTCGCGGGCGCCGTGCGTCCGGGCCGGCAGGCGATCCTCAGCATCGAGGAAGGCGCAATGCGCCCGATCGATGAAAGCATCGCGCCGCGCGACGAGATCATCCACGCCGACCACGTGCCCCCTTTCGGTCGTGAAGTAATTGATCAGCGAAGCGTCGTACATGTGCCATGTGTGGTTGTAGAAAAGCTCGGGGACGGTGTGATCCACGAGGTTTCGCCCCCGCGCCTCGAGCCCCGCTTCGCGACCCAGCGCCATCATGGTCGCGGTGGCGCAGCAGCATGCGCAGTAGCCGTAGACGTTGAAGATCTTCACCGGGTCGTGGACATGGTCCCCTTCCACGAACTCCCGGGCCGGCTCCGCCTGGTGGCGGAACTTCGACGCCAGCCTGAAGAGCTCCGCCGCCTGCTCGGAAGGGTCCGCGATCTGCCGGGTGGACGCGACGATCGCCTCGATGCTGGAGAGATCCTCGACCCTGTCGCTGGTGACCAGGACCCCGTGGATGCGCCCGGGGCGGGAGGTCTGGCGGGCCGATGTGCCGAAAGCGCACGCGACCATGATGGCCACAACCGCGACGATGGCGGAAGAGGCGAGTGCGGCGAGGCTGATCGGTCGGCTCTTCATCTATTACCTCAGGAAGTGCGATGCGCCAATGGTATCAAACAGTCAGTCCTGGTAAGACGATCCTTTGATGGACTTAATGCAGCGGATGACCCTCAGAGTGCGTTGAGGAAAGCCACCAGGGCGGCCCGATCGTCGGGTGAGAGCCTCATCCCGAACATGTGACCCGGGACCCCCATCCCCTGCTTGCGGCGTCCCGTCGGGATCCCCGGCGCCTCGTAGGAGGGCTGGAGGCGCGCCGGGTCGAAGAGCTGCGTAAGCTCGGTGAGCGAGCCGTCGTGCAGGTAGAGCTTGTACTGATCGAGCCGCAGGAGACTGGCGACCTTGTACCCCTTGGGATAGCCATTGACGATGCGATCGGAGTCGGTCCTGATCACCGACCAGTCCACCACCTGCCCGTCGGTGTAATACGGCGGGAGATGGCACCGGTGGCAACGTTGCGCCTCGAAGACGGCCTCCCCCCTCTGCTCTCTTTCGCCGCGCTTGCGAGGGTTCGCCGGCGGCTTCAAGGCGAGCATGTAGGCCATGACCGCTTCCATGATCTCGGAGTCCACCGCGTAGGCTGCGTTGAGGTTCCGGTAGCACTGGATCCAGAGGTTCGGCATGTCGCCGTTGGCGCGCACGCCGTGCTCGAAGGCGCGCAACGCGTAGAGGTGGGGCACACGCATCGGCGCCCAGTGCGAATCGACGGTCGAGTCGGTGCGCCCCGGCCCGGAGAAGCGCAGCACGTCGAGCGCCGAGTCCCCCAGCGAGATGACCTCCGGGTCGCTGATCTTCGTGCGCAGGGCGTCGTAGTAACGCCCGATGTCGTAGTCGTGATTCGCCATGCCGTCGACGATTGTCCTGTCGTCCGCGACGTTGGAATGACACAGCGCGCAGGAATGACCGTAGTCCACGTCGCCGTTGGCGCGCTTCACCCCGACGATGCCGACGAAGTACCCCTCGGCGTCGCGCTTCACCCCGTAGATCGTCTCGTAGTCCTCGGGCTTGGTGATACCCGTCGCATGATCGATCGTCCGCCGGAAGTCCCAGTAGAGATGCGAGCCGAAGTGATAGGTGCGGAAGATCTCCTGGCCCGCGGCGATCAGCTCGGGGGAGGTCCGGTAGTCGAAGCCGCCGACGGTGATCGAGGTGGTCGGATGCGCGAGCGCGCGGCGCGCCAGATCGAGATGGTACCCATCGGGGAACGTCCTCACCGTCCCTTCGAAGAAGGGGGGCTCCCAGCCGCCGGCTTTCAGGTCCCGCATCAGCTCCCACGACTGCGGGAGCGACGCGGCGCGCTCCGGCGCGCGCTCCGTGGCGCACGCCGTCATGGCGAGTGCGGTGAGGACAAAGAGTGCGATGCGTTTCAACATGCCGCCATCATAGCGAGAGCAGAAACGCGACGAGGTCGTCTTTTTCCTTCGGCGCGAGATCCAGTCCGTACTCGTGCCCTTTGATCCGGTTGAGCCGCTCCTTCGAGAACAGGAGGGCAAGCGCGTCAACCGATCCGTCGTGGAGGAACATCTGCTGCAGGTCGAGCCGCCGCAACGAGGGAACCTTGTACCCTTTGGGGAACTCGACGGCGGCGCGCGACGGGTCGGTTCCGATGACCGGGAGCGGGATCACCTCGCCGTTGGTGTAATCCCCCCCGGCGTGGCATGAGGCGCACCCCGCTCCTTCGAACACTTTCCTTCCGCGGACGGCCGCAGGCGCAGCGGCCGCGGGGTTCGGCGGCGGCTCGAGGCTCAGGACGTAGGCCACCACCGCCTCGATCAGATCCGATGCGGGGAAGGGACCGCCGTTGTGCGGGATCCCCATCCAGATATTGCCGATGCTCCCGTTGGCGAAGATCCCCGAACGCAGCGAGCGGAGTCCCCATAACGACGGGATCTTGACCGCGTTGACTCTGCGATCCCCGTTCATGTCGATGCGCCCCGGGCCCAGGGAGATCAGATCGGCCAGCGGCGTGTCCTTGTCGATGAACCCCGGGCCGGGGGCGCCCGGCCGGGAGGGGTGCGTGACCAGCGCCCGGTGGTGCATCAGTCCATAGGCCAGCTTGTGGTTCGGGCTGCCGAGGACGACACGCCCCTCAGAATCGAGTGTCCCGTGACACATCGCGCAGGTCCAGCCGTAATCGGTCTTCCCATCCTGCGCGACGATCCCTGTGAGTCCCAGCAGCGTCCCGTCGGGGCGGACTCGTACGCCGTAGCGCGCCTGAAGCTCCTCGGCGGTCGTCAGCCCCAGCGAGTACCAGGTGTATCTCTGCGCGGGGCGCCAGGTCTCGGCCGTCCCCCAGTCGTAAGTCTCGAACAGTCGTCGCCCCAGCTCGATGCGCGCGGGCGACGTGCGGTAGGCGTAGCGTCCTGCGCGCACCTCCTCGAAGGGCTCCTGACGCATCGCCGCCACGAGAGGCTCGTGCTGGCGCGGGTCGAAGATCGGCACGCGTCCCGCGAAATAGGGTGGGACCCAGCTCTCACGCTCGAGCCGGGCCGAGAGAGCGTCGTAGGTCTCCTGCTGGGACACGGCCAGACCCACGGCCGCCGCGGATGCGAGCAGGAGGGCTTTGGCGATGGTCGCCGGACGCACGGGAATCCCCTATCGTGATTTCATTGATTTCGCGTTGCGCAGCATATCCGAAACGGTTTGCGGGAAGCTGTCCTCGACGGCTGTAGTACGATGCCGCGATGACGGCAGCGGTCTCCCGCCGCGACTTCCTGAGCGCGGCCAGCGTCCCTCTCGCGCTGGGAGCGGGAGGACTCTTCGCTCACAGCGCGCCGGATTCGCGCGCGGCAGCGGGCGATGCGACCGCCGGGCCCGCGCCTTCGGCCAGGAGAAAGCCGAACGTCGCCGTGATCGGCGCCGGGGCGTTCGGCGGGTGGACGGCGCTGCACCTTCTACGGCGCGGCGCTTCCGTCACGCTGGTGGATGCCTGGGGGCCGGGAAACAGCCGCGCCAGCTCGGGGGGTGAGACGCGCGTCCTGCGCTCGATCTACGGCGGCACGCGGCGCTACGTCGAATGGACGGCGCGCGCGCTCGCGCAGTGGAGGCAGAGCGAGACGGCGTGGGGCGAGCAACTCTTCTTTCCCACCGGCGCGCTGTGGATGTTCCTCGGCGCGGATGACTACGCGCGATCCTCCCTCGCGGCGGCGAAGGAGTCGGGCTTCACCGTGGAGGAGCTCGGGCTCGCGGATGCGGCCCGGCGCTATCCGCAGATCAGCTTCGAGGGAGTCCGTACGGTCTTCTTCGAGAAGGAGGCCGGGTATCTTCTGGCGCGCCAGGCCTGCGACGCGGTGCGGCGTGCCTTCGTGAAGGAAGGGGGCACCTACCGGCAGGCGGCGCTCGCCCCGCTCCCAGCCTCGCGGCCGGCGGGCGCTCCGCTTCCCCTCGCCGGGGGAGGCATGCTCGCGGCCGACGCCTACGTCCTCGCGTGCGGCCCGTGGCTGGGGAGCATCCTTCCCGATCTCATGGCGGACCTGATCGCCCCCACGCGGCAGGAGGTCTTCTACTTCGGCACGCCGGCCGGCGACGCGCGCTTCGACGAAGGGACGATGCCGATCTGGGTCACGATGGGCGAGCGTTTCCTCTACGGCATTCCCGGGAATCAGCGGCGCGGCTTCAAGTTCGCCGACGACACGCGCGGCGAGAGGTTCGACCCGACACATGGCGAGAGGCTCCCCAGCGTCGACGGGATCGCGCGGGCGCGCCAGGCGCTCGGCGCCCGCTTCCCGGCCCTGGCGGACGCGCCGCTGCTCGAGGCGCGCGTCTGCCAGTACGAGAACTCTCCCGACGGACACTTCATCCTCGACAGGCATCCCCGCTGGGACGACCTCTGGATCGCCGGTGGCGGGTCGGGCCACGGGTTCAAGATGGGGCCGGCGGTGGGCGAGCACGTCGCCGATCTGGTGCTTGGGCGCGCCGCTCCCGAAGCGGCGTTCTCCTTCGTGCGGTTCAGGAAGGGTCAGTGAAAGACGTCGCCATCGTCGGTGCAGGGGTCATCGGACTTGCGGTCGCCCGCGAGCTGGGGCGCGCCGGAATCCGGGACGTCGTGCTGCTGGAACGTGAGGGGGCCGCCGGCCGCGGATCCACCGCGCGCGCCAACGGCGGGGTGCGGGCCCAGTGGCGCACGCGGCCCAACATCGACTTCTCGCGCTTCACGATCGAACAGCTCGAGCTGCTGGACCGGGACACCGACGGGCTGCCTGGATTCAAGCAGGCGGGCTATCTCCTCTTCACCGGCACCGAAACCGGCGAGAACGCGCTGCGGCAGGGATGGGAGCTGCAGCGCGCGTGCGGCGTCGATGTCGCGTGGCTCGCACCCGGGCAGGTGCTGCGCCACGCGCCTTTCATACGTCCCGATGGACTGCGCGCCGGGACTTTCTGCGGCACCGACGGTTTCATCGATCCTCATGGCGTCGTCCAGGCGCTGCAGAGCCAGGCCAGGACGATGGGGATCGAGGGGCGCTTCGAGACGAAGGTGACGGGGATCAGGCAGGCCGGCGAGGGCTTCGCCATCGCCACGACGTCGGGGGAGGTTGCGGCGCGATGGCTGGTGAACGCCGCCGGGGCCGATGCCGCGCGTATCGGGGCGATGCTCGGCATCGACCTCCCCTGCCGCCCGGTGCGGCGCAACCTCGCCTGCACGGATCCCGTCGCCGCGTACGATGCCACGATCCCTTCCCTCATCCCGATGTGCGTCGATCTCGACACCGGAGTCCTGATCCGGCGCGAAAGCGGCGGCTTCCTGATCGCATGGTCCAATCCGGACGATCTTCCGGGGACCGATACGAGCGTCGACCCGGCGTTCCTGCCGGCGGTGGCCGAGAGGATCGGCAACCGCTTTCCCTTCCTCGAGGGTGTGGGCATCGACCGGAAGAACTGCTGGGCGGGGCTCTACCCCGAGACGCCGGATCACCACGCGATCGTCGGCCCCGTGGACTCGATGCCACGCTTTCTCCAGTGCATCGGGTTCGGCGGGCACGGCATCATGCACTCGATCGCCGCCGGCAGGGCGATCGCGGAACTCATCGCCGCGGGGCGCTCCACGACGCTCGACATCCACCCGCTGCGTCTCGCGCGCTTCGCCGAGGGAGACCTGATCCCCGAGACGGCCGTGCTGTAACTCACGCTCTATGGGTTGAGCGGCCGCAGAACGCCACGAGAAAGGGCGCGCCCCCGCACTTAACTTGGGAGCCGATTCAAGGTATAAGAGCAATCAGCGGACTCATCTCTCACTCGGGAACCCATGAGGGGATCGCATGCGAATGGCGCACTACACGCGTATCTTGTTGTGTCTTCTGGCGATAGCGGCAGCGGCGGCGGGACTGACCGAAGCCGCGACACTCTACGGATCGGCATACAGCGGACCCGACGGCCTGGCTGACCTCTACACCATCGATCCCTCGACGGGGGCGGACACTCTCGTCGGCCCCATCAAGTTCCAGCGCGTCGGCGCCATGGATTTCGGCCCCGACGGCAGACTCTACGGCGTGGGCGAGCGCGACGACGGCACCAACACCGTGGTCCTGATCGTCATCGACACGATCACGGGGGTGGGTACGGAGGTTGGACCGCTGGGCATCGCGGCGGGACGCGCCGTGACCGACATTTCCTTCAGACCATCAGATGGCCGGCTCTATGCCCACGTCATGAATCCGCAGTCGATCGCCACGATCGACCACGCGACGGGCGTCGCGACGATCCTCGGCCCCGGTTTGGGGGGCGGCGGCAACGCGCTGGCGTTCTCCCGGAACCTGGCCCTCTACCTGGTGCGGACCGATTCTCCGACGACCTTCGTCCACACGGTGAACCAGTCCACGGGGGCGCCCTCGGCCGTGGGGCTGCCGGCGGTGTATGCCGGATTCCCCCCGCCCACGCTCCTGTTCGTGCCCAACGCGATGGACGCCGAACCCTCTTCGGGCGTGATGTACGTCTCGGTCAATGACAGCCAAGGCACGCCCGGGACGCAGTACCTCGCGACGCTCGATCCTGTCAGTGGGCTCGTGCGACACATCGGGCTCACCGTCGGGGGGCTCGACGCCCTCGCCTTTGAGCCCGATCGGTGCCCGGTAGCGCTATACGGCGCGGCGCACGTCGGCGGCTCGGCGGCTCCGAGCCGCTTCCTCAGGATCGATCCCATCACGGGCGCCGCATTCTCCGTCGGAGCCATCAACTTCAACGCCGTTGGCGGGATCGATGTCCACCCGCAGACGGGACGTCTCTTCGGGGTCGGCAAGCGACCGTCAGATGGAACGAACGTCCTCATCACCATCGATCCGGCAACCGGGGCAGGCACGGAAATCGGGCCACTCGTCAACGCCGGGATCCCGGGGGCCGGCGGACTCTTCGATCTCTCCTTCCGATCCGACGGCGTACTCTTTCTCTCGGGATGGGATCTGATAACCTCCGATTCCACCCTGTACCAGGTCGATCAGGTCACCGGTCTGGCGACCCCCATCGGCGGGATGGGAACGCTCGGACCAGGCAACGGCATCACCTTCTCACTTTCCAACATCCTGTATCACAGCAATGCGGCCGGGCCGCCCCAGCTCTACCTGCTGGATCAGGCGACGGGACTGGCAACATTCCAGAGCATTCTCGGCTTCAGCGGCTTCCCGCCACTGGGCTCCCCACGCCTCAACGCCATGGATACCGACCCCTCGACGGGAACCGCGTGGGCGGCCGTCAACGACGGCTCGGGCGGCGTGGGCAGCAACTACCTCGCCACACTCGATCCGCGCTCAGGTACGGTCCGTCATGTCGGCCTTTCCGCCTCAGGCCTCGACGCCATCGTCTGGGTTCCCCTCTGCGACGATGGAGATCCCTGCACGTTCGACGAGTGCGTCCGGTGCCAGGATGCCGAGCTCCTGGGCGCGGCGTTCAGCGGCTCGAACGGGCTCGCGAGTCTGATCAGGGTCGATCCGACCACGGGAGCGACAGCGGTGATCGGTCCCATCGGCTTCGAGCGGGTGAGCGGGATGGATTACGACCGCGAGACCGGCGTCCTCTACGCGACCGGCGAGCGGGCCGACGGGAGCAACACCAACGTGCTGATCGCCATCGACCCGGCGACGGGGGCCGGCAATGAGATCGGTCCGACGGGGCTCCCCTTCCCGGGCGCGCTCGAAAACGAGTCGGACATCTCGATCCGCCATGCGGACGGAACCATCTACGCCTATCTGGAAGGGGGCGACGGTGTCGGGACAATCGACAGGGTGACCGGTGCGGCGACGTTCCTCGGCTTTTCCGGCATCGCCGGGTTGGGCAACGGCGCCGCGTTCAGTGACGGAGATGTCCTCTTTCACGCCAACGGCGCGACTGTGAACACGCTGGACCAGACGACGGGAGCAGCAACAGTCGGGCCGGTGCTCACCTGGTCCGGGTTCCCGCCACCGATCAGCGGATTCCGCGTCGCGGCGATGGACACGAACTGTAACGGCAGGTTCTTCGCTGTCGTGAGGGACGGGTTCGGCGGCGGAGGGCCCACGTACCTGGGCGTGCTCGACCCATCGTCGGGAAAGGTGACGCACATCGGAGTCACCGACCCGAAGCTCGACGCCCTGACGTGGACCGGCGTCCGCGGCTTCTGCCGCTTCACGTTCGTCGATTCCGACCTCGACACTGTCTGCGACGCGGATGACTGCGCCGATTTCGATCCGTCGGCCTGGGCGATCCCACCGGAGATCACCGACGACACCATGACGGTTCCCCCCACCGACTACGTTTGGGGATCCCAGGCTCTCATCGCGGGGCCGGGGACGGTTTACGACCTGGCGGCTGACGACGTGCTGGCGCTTCCCGTCGGGCCCGTCGAGCCACCGTTCTTCTTCATCTGCAGCGTCCCTCACATGCCCATCGGGGTGGGCGATCCCCCGCTGGGGCATATCTGGTGGGTGGTCGTGAGAGGGCGTAACAGCTGCGGCCTGGGGCCGTACGGCAACGAGCGGCACAACGATCTGCCGCCGTTCCCGCTTTTCGTGCCGCGCAACACGGCGAATTGTCCGTGAAGGGGATTCCTCCCGCGCGCCCGCGACGCGCGTGGGAATGAAAAAAAGGAGCGCCGATCGGGGGGATGACCGGCGCTCCTTAAGACAGGTCAGGGGTGACCTGGGTTGGGCACAGCGTCAGTCCCGGGTTGTGGCACCGTCCTGTGGGTGACGGTGCCACTCCCGGGTCTCTCGGGCATGAGAGATGATGCCGCTGCCTGATAGAGCAAGTCCCGTTCCAGCGCGCTGCGGTTCTGACGCGGCCCATCGTCCCGCCCCCCTTCGAACCGCAAATCAAGCCGGCGCAAGGGCATGCGTCGAGGCACTGCACGTCCGGGGCGCGGCTGCATCCGCGCGTCGTCGTCGCCCGTCCCGCAATTCCTACGATGACGACATAGCTCCTGCGCTCCCAGACCCACGGGTGCCGGGCGCGCGTGGCAGAATGTCGGGCCTATGAGCCAGCTCGTCTTCACCGACATCCACAAGAGCTATGGCGACACGGTCGCGCTGCGCGGTGTCTCGTTCGAGGTGAGGCCGGGCGAGGTGTTCGGCCTGCTCGGCCCCAACGGCGCCGGCAAGACGACGCTCATGCGGATCCTGATGGACATCATCCGCCCCGACTCGGGGAGCATCACCCTCTTCGGAGAGACGCAGCGCAGGGAGCATCTGGACCGCGTGGGGTACCTGCCGGAGGAGCGGGGCCTCTACACCAAGCAGAGCGTGCTCGACGTGATGACCTATTTCGGCGCCCTCAAGGGGCTCCCGCGCGCCGAAGCGCGCAAGCGCGCCCGCTCATGGCTCGAGCGCATCGAGCTGCCGCACGTGGCGGGCTGGCGCGTCGAGCGTCTCAGCAAGGGGATGGGACAGAAGGTCCAGATCGCGTCGACGCTGCTCGCCGAGCCGGAGCTGTGCGTCCTTGACGAGCCCGCAACCGGCCTCGACCCGCTCAACGTGAGACTGGTGGCCGACCTGATCCGGGAGCGCCGGCGCAACGGCCGCACGACGATCCTCTCCACGCATCAGATGAACCAGGTCGAATCGCTCTGCGACCGGGTGGCGCTGATCGACAAGGGGGCGCTCATGGTCTACGGAGAGGTCAACGAGGTTCGCCGCCGCTACTCCCTCCCCGAGGTGCGCGTACGCCTCGAGGGCCCCCTCCCCCCGCTCTCCGGCATCGAGACCATCGTGAGCGAGGGAGACTCCACCTGGCGCCTGCTGCTCGCCGCGGGCACGTCGCCCGCGCACGTGCTCACCGCGCTCGTGAGCCAGGGAGCCGCCGTGGACCGCTTCGAGACGGTCCTCGCGCCGATGGAGGACATCTTCGTGCGCGTGGTGCGGGGGAAGGCGGCGTGATGCTCAGCGGGAAGTCAGCCACGATCGCGACCTTCGAGTTCCTCTGCGTCGTGCGCAGCAAGGGGTGGCTCATCTCCACCTTCGGCATGCCGGTCTTCCTGCTGATGTACGGGGGGCTGATCTCGATCCCGGCGTTCATGGAGGCGCGGGCCGCCAGGGAGGTGGCCGTCTACGGTGTAGTGGACGAGGCGAACGTACTCGGGCTTTCGAGTGAAGTCACTCTCAGGACCGTGGAGATCCCGCCGGAGATTCGCTCCGCGCTCGATCTGTCGGGGCAGCAGAAGATCGTCGAAGAGCAGATCGCGTGGCTGAACAACACCGTCTTTCGCCCCTTCGCGTCCGAGCCCGAGGCGCGCGAGGCCTTGGTGGCGGAGCGCATCAAGGGCTACTACAGGCTCCCCCCCGACTACGTCGCGACGGGCCTGGTGGAGAGATACGCCAACGAAGGGACCGAGACATCCGGTGCGCGGTCGCGCCAGGCCCTGGAGGGGCTGCTGGCGAAGCATCTGCTTGCGGACCGCGTGCCCCCCGAGATCGCCGAGCGCGCGCGCATCCCCATCAAGGAGGCGAAGCGCTGGACGATAGCGGCCGACGGGACCCTGAAGACCGGCGACATCATGGCGCGGATCCTGCGCCTCGTCGTGCCGATTGGCTTCGGCCTGCTCCTGCTCATCTCGATGATGATGACGTCGGGAAGCCTCATCCAGGCGACCGCCACCGAGAAGGAGAACAAGGTGGTGGAGGTGATCCTGTCGTCCGCGGCCCCGGATCAGATCCTGCTCGGGAAGCTGCTGGGTGTGGGGGGGGCTGGGTTGCTGCAGATCGCCATCTGGTTCGGCATGCTCGGCATCGGCGCGCTCGCCGGGGCGGCGACGCTGGCGGGTCTGGGGGTGGAGATCCCCTGGGGCACCGTCGCCGTGTCGGCCGCCTTCTTCGTGGTCGCCTACCTGTTCTTCGGCAGCCTCATGCTGGGGACCGGATCGCTGGGCTCCAACCAGAAGCAGGCCACCCAGCTCGGGATGATCTGGTCGCTGCTGGCGGTGGTGCCCATGATCTTCTCCGCCGCCCTGGTCATGCATCCCGACGGTGTTCTGGCGAGGGTCATGACCTGGATTCCCTTCTCCGCCCCGGTGACTGTCATCTTCCGCCTCGCGTTCGACCCCAACGGCACCGCATGGTGGGAGGTCGTGGGGCCCTTCCTGGTCCTCATCGCCAGCACCTGGTTCGCGATCCGCCTCGGAGCCCGGCTCTTCCGCGTGGGCATTCTCCTCACCGGCGCCCGCCCGAAGTGGCGCGAGATCATCCGCCAGGCGCGGCTGTCGGCCTGAGGGGGAAAGGGGCCCATGGGACGGCCGTTCGGTTCTCCGAGGAGGCGCACAGTTTGAATGCCTCGAAACGATGGCCGGTGTTGCTTGGGGTCGCGGGTGTGATGGACTGCGGCATGGCGCTCTACCACTCCGTCATGCCATTTCAAATGAAGTGGCAGGACGGGCTTGCCGGGGTGCCGGACAGCATCGTGTGGGCGCTCTTCGCCCTCAACTTCTCATGGAGCGTCCTGGTCTTCCTTGCGGGGGCGCTCGTGATCAGTGCCGCGACGCTGGGGCCCGGAGCGGGAACGTTCGCGAGGCGCACGGTCTTCGTGGTCGGTCTCTTCTGGCTCGTTCACGGTGCCTACACCTGGATCAGCCCGTTGCCGCTTCCCGGTTCGCTTGTGTGGCTCAGGTACGTGCTCGGTCTGTTCCCGGCTCTCATGGTCATTCTTCACTGGCTGCCATTGATCGGCGGCCAGGACAGAATGAGCCGGGTGCCCTGACCGATCTTATGTGCTGGCAACACGCTCCGGCACGTCATCAATTCTCCCGGCCCCGGTTCTGATGATCTCGATGACGCGCGCGCAGATCCACGACCGCGTAACCCGCCGATCCGCTCGTGCGCTCGCCGCCGCGGCGGCCATTGTCGGCGGATCGTTCGGCATCGTCCCGGAGTCCGCGGGTTCCTCGGAGTCCGCGGCTCCGGCCGTCCCTTTTCCGCCAGCGGTGCAGGTCCTGGTGGTACGGCCGGGGTGGCTGCTCGAGGTGGAGAGCGGGCAGAGACGCGAGGGGTGGGCCCTGCGCGTGAAGGGGGATCGGATCGCGGCGGTCGGGCCGGCGGGCGCGATGGAGGCGCCGGACGGAGCGAAGGTGATCGATCTTCCAGGCGCCACTCTGCTTCCCGGCCTGATCGACGCGCACGTGCATCTCACCTGGGACGACGGTCGCTCCGAAGCCACGCGCGAGGCGGCGCGCGCGACACTCGAGGCAGGGTTCACGACCGTGCGCAGCTGCGGCGCGCCGGACGGAGCGGACCTCGTGCTGCGGGATGCCGTCGAGCGCGGCGAGGTGAAGGGACCGCGGATCATCGCCGCCGGGGCTCCGCTCGGTTTTGCCGGCGGCGTGTGCGCGCAGGTCTTCCCTGGACAGGGAGTCTTCTCGAATGCCGCCGAAGCACTGGCGCACATCGGGCGGCTCGGCGCGGCCGGGGCATCGTGGGTCAAGATCTGCGCCGGCGGTGGCGTGCTCCCCCGCCCCGACGACGAGGCATCCGCGGAGGTGCCCCCCGAGATGTTGGCCGCCATCGTCGCCGAGGCGCACCGGCTCGGCATGAAGGTGGCCGCGCACGCGCAGGGGCCGGTGGCAATTGCCGCGGCGACGCGCGCCGGTGTCGATTCGATCGAGCACGGCGCGCTGCTCGACGAGGACGGGGCGAAGCTGATGATCGAGCGCGGCACCTGGCTCGTGCCCACCTTCTACCGGATGCGCTGGGGGAGAGAGCAGGCCGCGGCCGCGGGGACGCCGGCGGCGGCCCTCGAACGCTCTGATGCCTTGACGGAGCGCGCGCGCGAGCGGCTGCGCCGCGCCCTGGCGCTCGGCGTTCGGGTAACCCTCGGCACCGACGCCACCGTCATCCCCCACGGCCTCAATGCCCGCGAGGTGGGGGCGCTCGTCGATCTGGGCATGACGCCGCTTCAAGCGTTGCAGGCCGCCACCACCGGTGCCGCCGAGATGCTGGGGTGGAGCGACCGGGTCGGCACGCTGAAGCCCGGGCGCTTCGCCGACCTCGTGGCGGTCGAAGGCAACCCGCTCGAAGACGTCACCGCGCTGGAGCGCGTTGCGCTGGTGGTCAAGGGGGGCGTCGCGGTGCGCGGACCGCATATCCGCCTCTCAGAGAGTGTCCACGAAACAGTGGCAAGCCCAATCCTGCAGGGTAATAACGTTGAGCGGTGACGGTGAACAAGCGTGCTGCTGACGAAGGATGGTCGTTACGTTCACGAAAGTCCTCTATGGGCTTGCCCCGATTTGGTGGCACGTCACCACTCCGCGTGCCCGTCACCTCACCGTGCACCTCACCACTCTGCGTGCGTCACCACACTCTGATGGTCCGTTTGTAAAAGTTTCATCGACAGCGCGAATCTCTTTGACTTTCGCTTTAGTTTCACTATCATCTGAGCCAGCGCCATCCTGACATCTTGCTCTTCCTCTCCTCGCATCGAGCGGCGGCATGAATCCGGTTCTTGCATCCAAGCGGTCAGAGAGATCCTGCGGACCTGGCCGTGCCGTGCCCGCGAACTCCCCCGCATCCGAGCGCCGCTCATTCCGCTGCGCCGAGAGTGTTGCTCCCTATCGGGTCGAGCGCGACGCCGCCAGTCAGTACCCGCGCGAGACGGCGCTGCTTCGCTGCGATGCGCTGGCGCTGTCTGTGCGGGCGGCGCTGGAGCGCATCGTGCCGGCCCTCGCGCGCGCTGCCGCGGCCTTTGTTGGCGCCGGTTGCTGGCGCAGCTTTGGCTACGCCCGTGCTGGAGACCATGCGCGCGAGCGCTTCGGGCGTTCCGGCCGCTGGCTGCGCGACCTCGCCGCGCTGGGGGCGGCCTTCGAGAAGCTCCCCGGGCTGGCCGATGCCGTCGTCGGTTCAGACACAGACGCCGGCCCGGGCCGTCCCATCGGCCGCGTCGCTGCCACCATCATCGCCCGCGTTGCCGCTCCTGAGTCACTTCAGGCCTGGGTGGAGACGGCGCGCGCGGTGCCGGTGCGGTCGCTGCGCGAGATGGCGGCGCACGCCAGGCTCGAAGACTCGGCTTGGCCGCCACAGCTGGCGGCGGTGGTGCCTGCTGAAGATGATACGGCCCAACGACCAGTCGACGGACGCACTGCTGACGCGCCGCGGGGCGCTACGGGAGTCTCTGCTGCAGACGATATCGCCGAGCCGATGGATGTGGTCGGTTCGAGCACGTCACTATTCCGGCAGCGCGGCGGTGGGAGCGTTGTCCCCGCGAAGCACACTCTCGATTCCGATGCACGTCGCGACGACACCGCCGATGACGACGACGCAAGCCGCGGTGTGCTCGTGCGACTGCTCGTGCCTCGTGCGGTCGCAGCGGCCTTCGACGAAGCCCTCGATTTGTACCGCGCGCTGGCCGGCTCGCAGACCACGGTCACCGAGTTCGTCGAAGCTCTCGTCGCGGACGTCCAAGCCGGCCCCGGCCCGGCCGATGCGCACGCCGAGCCGCTCGGTTCAGGTCATTCTGGCGACGATGGGCTCGTCCGCGCCCTGCGCGAGCAGGCCCTCGCGCGTTCCACGGAAAACTGGAAGCATCTCTCCAGCGATGCGGTCACGTCGCCTGATTGGGCCTTTGCCCTGGCAGGGATGAGCCTCGCCGCGCTCGAAGACGTCTGCTCCCGTGCGGGCACGGGCGGACCGATGGAGCTCGACGCGCAGATCAGCGCGCTCATCCATCTGGAGGACGATCTGGAGCGCAGGCTCGCGCGCCTGCTGATGGACATGGCGGACCAGAACGCCTGGTCGCGGCTCCGGTTCGACAGCGTGGGCCACTATGCAGAGCAGCGCCTCGGCATGTCGCGCTCTGCCGCTCAAGACCGGGTGCGCGCGCAGCGAGGGCTCGCGTGGTTGCCGGTCGTCAACAAGGCCTACCAGCGCGGGGACATCGGCCTGGACGCGGCGCTTCTCATCGTGAGGATCATCGGGCGTGGAGGCTCCATGGGCGAAGAGAGACAGCGCGCATGGGTGCAGCGCGCCCGGGAGGCGAGCCTCAAGAGGCTGCGCGACGATGAGCGCTTGATGAGACGGCTTCGCGCCGTTGGCGCGAGCGACGGCGTCGAAGTGATTCTCGACGCCGACACGGGCGGTCGCGATGCGGCAGACATGCTCGATGACATCCCGGGCGCTCCGAGAGAATCCAGGTCCCACGACATGCCACCTGATGACGAGGCCTGGCAACGCTCCCTGCGCCGAGAGCCGGGCACGGCGCGGCAACGCATCGCCACCTTCGGCAGGGCCGCGTTCGAGAGGCCCCAAGGCGATCACTTCTTCAGGCTGCGGCTCCCGGCCGATCTCGCGGCCGGCTTCCTTTCCTGCATGGAGTCGGCGCGCGCGCGGCTCGCACGAGTCGCCGAGGAGGTTCCCTGGGACCAGCCATGGCCGGGAGAAGCGGGGAATCCTGATAACACCGGGGACCATGGGAACTACGGGGGCCCTGAGACAGCCGCTGTCTCCGCTTCCCTGCTCTGCGCCCGGATGTTTTCCATCCGCTGCCGGCGCACCCCAGCGTGGGTAGGGCTTCTTGCGATGCTGGAAGAGTTCGCGCGGACGTGGGACGACCCTCAGATGTCGCCCAGGCGGGCTTCCGACGCCATCTACATCCGCGATGGCTGGCGATGCACGGCGCCGGGGTGCACGTCGCGCCGGAATCTCGAGGATCATCACATCGTGTACCGCTCACGCGGCGGCAGCGACGAGCCTTCCAACCGCACCTGCCTGTGCCGCTTCCATCACCAGCTCGGCGAGCATGGCGGGCTCTCGACGTGCCGCGGCATGGCGCCGCTGGGCATTCACTGGACTCTTGGCAGGAACGGGGCCGGGGGGCGCTGGAGAAACGAGATCAGGACTCGCTAGCCCCGGCTGATGGGGAGACGGCGCGGGAGGCGCAGGCGACCGGCGAGCCGCCCCCAGGCCGAGGCGGGAGCGAGCCGCCCGGGGACGCGAACGAGATCGTTGAGAACCGAATAGACGACCGGAGTGACGAGCAGAGTCAGAAGGAGGCAGAGGGTCTGGCCGCCGATGACGACCACCGCCACGGCGCGCCGCTCCTCCGCTCCCGGTCCGGTGCCCAGGGCGAGAGGGAGCATCCCGGCGACGAGCGCGAGTGTCGTCATCAGGATCGGGCGCAGGCGATCTCTGTTCCCCTGCATGACGGATTCCATCAAGCTCATCCCCTTGTCCTGGAGCTGGTTCATGTGGTCGATCTGGAGGATCGCGTTCTTCTTCACGACGCCGAACAGCACCAGGATGCCGAGGGCCGAGTAGAGGTTCAGCGTGTTGCCTGTGGCCCAGAGCGACAGCAGCGCGAACGGAACCGACAGCGGCAGTGAGAGAAGGATCGTGAAGGGGTGCACGAAGCTCTCGTATTGCGCCGCCAGAATCATGTACATGAAGATCACCGACAGGAGGAACGCCCACAGAAACTCACGGAACGTCCGCTCCAGCTCGCGTCCGCGTCCCGAGACGGCAGTGGTGTACGCCGGCGGAAGGTCCATCTCGCGCGCCGCGTCGCGGAGCGCCTCGAGGCGATCGGCCAGGCCGTAGCCCGGGGCAACCTGGGCTCGCAGGCTCACCTGGCGCTGGCGGTCGAGGCGGTCGATGCGCGAGGCGGTCCGCGCCGGCGTGATGGCGACGAGGTTGTCGAGCCGCACGAGCTCGCCCGTGCGGCTGGGAACGAGCAGGCGGGAGATAGTGTCCGGATCCCCGCGGTCCTTCTCGTCGAGCCTCAGCTCCACGTCGTAGACCTCGTTGACTCCCGGGTCGTTGAAGCGCGACACCTGCTGGTCGCCTCCCACCATGAGGCGCAGGGCCTGCGAGATCTCCTCGGTGTCCACGCCGAGGTCGGCGGCGCGCGAGCGGTCGATCATGACGCGAAGCTCGGGTTTGTCCAGCTTGAGGGTGGTGTCCGCGTCGAGGATCCCCATCTCCGGCGTCATCGCCCGGAGGCGCTCGGCGTACTCCGCGAGGGTCTCGAGGTTGGGCCCGCGCAGCACGAAATCGATCTCGAAGTTGCCGCCGCCAATGTTGAACCCCCGGGCATTGCGCACCGCTGTGCGCAGATCGGTGAATCGGCGCAGGCGCCGGCGGATCTCCTGCATGACTTCGGTCTGGGAGTAGTTGCCCCTGAACGCGGCCAGCGGTCTGCCATGGAGCGTCTCGCGGAGCAGACGACCGAGCGAGAATGTCCGCTCCTCGTGCGGCGCGATCCGGACGTACGCATTGCCCTGGTTCACGCCGCCCAGAAACCCCCCACCCGCGGAGGCCAGCACCATCGTCACCCCGGGGACACCCTCCAACTCGCCTTCCACCGCGCGCATGATCTCGTCGATGGAGGCCATGCTCGTCCCTTCGGGCGCATTCACATTGACGTCGAACTCGGCTTCGTCCACCTGGCTCGGCACGTACTCCTGTCGGACCATCGTGTAGAGGGGAACCGACGACGCCACGATGACGAGCGCCCCGAGGATCACGGCCCTGCGATGCCCCATGGACCACGACAGCATCCGCATGTAGGCGCCATCGATGTGCGCGTAGAACCCGGAGCGCGAGTGCCCGTGCTTGCTGGCATCCTCGGCCCTGAGGAACCGCGCGCTCATCATGGGAGTGAGGGTGAAGGAGACCAGCAGGCTCACCAGGACCGCCACGGCCGCCGTGATCCCGAACTGGTAGAGGAACCGCCCCGAGATGCTCGACATGAACGACACGGGGACGAAGATCACCACGAGGCTGAGCGTCGTCGCCATCACCGCGAGGCCGATCTCCGCCGTGGCGGCGCGCGCGGCCTCGAAGGGGGGCATCTTCTTCTCGTCCACGAACCGGAAGATGTTCTCCAGCACGACGATGGCGTCGTCGATGACCACGCCGACCATCAGCACGAGCGCCAGCATGGTCACGCTGTTGAGGGTGAAGTCGAGCGCCCACATCATCCCGAACGTCGACACGAGCGACGCCGGGATGGCGACTCCGGCGATCATCGTGGATCGCCAGCTGCGCATGAAAGCCAGCACGACCAGCGAGGCCAGGATGCTTCCCAGCACCAGGTGCACGTCGATCTCGTGCAGCGCGTTCTCGATGTACCGGGACTGGTCGCGGATCGGGACGAGCCGGACGTCCGGGGGGAGCTGCGGCTCGACCCGCGCGAGGCCCGCCTTCGCCGCCTCGATCACCGCCACGGTGTTGGCGCCCGACTGGCGCCGCACGTCGAGCGTGACGGTGGGCACGCCGTCCAGGCGCGACAGGGAGCGCTGCTCCTTGGTGCCATCCTCGACACGGCCGATGTCGCGGATCCGGATCGGGGTGTTGGCCACGGTAGCGACGACGATGTCTTCGAAGCTGCGCGCGTCGGTGAGCCGGCCCATGGAGCGCAGCACAGCCTCGCGGGCGCCGGAGGTCACGTTGCCGCCGGGGACGTCGGCGTTCTGCCTGCGGATCGCGTCGCTCACGGCGCTGATGGGGATCTGATAGGCCGCGAGGCGGTCGGCATCGACGCGGATGCTGATGGCGCGCTCGAGGCCGCCGACGATCTGCACCTCCCCCACCCCGGCCGCGCGTTCGAGCTGGACCTTGACGATCTTATCGGCGATCTCGGTCAGCTCCCTCAGGCTCCTGTCGGCGGAGAGGGCGACGGTGAGCACCGGGGTGGAGTCGTTGTCGAATTTGGAGACGATCGGGGGCTCGACGTCGTCGGGAAGGCCTCGCTGGACCGAGGCCACACGATCGCGCACGTCCTGGGCCGCCACGTCCACGTCGCGGTCGAGATCGAACGTGGCGATCACGAAGGAGCTCCCCTGCCCGGAGACCGAGCGCAGCTCGATGATCCCTTCCACCGTGTTGACGGCTTCCTCGATCCGGTCGGAGATCTCCGACTCGACTTCCTCGGGGGAGGCTCCGGGGAGGGAGGTGCGGACGCTGACGGTGGGCAGGTCGACGCTGGGGAACCGATCCACGCCGAGCTGGAAGTAGGCGGCGGCCCCCACCACCACCAGGGCGAGGATGATCATGGTCGCGAAGACGGGTCTGGCGATGCAGACTTCAGCGAGCTTCTGCACGTATCACTCGACCGGCGTGACCATCTGGCCACCCGTGAGGTTCCCCGGCTCGGCGACCACCATCTCTCCCGGGGCGATCCCTTCGGCGATCGCGACGCGGTGTTGGTCGCGCTGTCCGGTCTTCACCCTCTTCTCGACAGTCTTGCCGTCCTCCACGACGATCACCTTCTCGATGCCGGCGAAGGTGACAATGGCGGTGGCGGGGATGAAAACGGTCGGTTCGTCGGCCACGGTGACGATCTCCGCCGTGGCGAAGGATCCGGGGCGCAAAACGCCGTCGCGGTTGGGAACTTCGGCCTCGAGCATCAGAGTGCGGCTGCGCTCGTCGATGGCGGGGCTGAGCCTTGCCACCGTGCCGGCGTGGACCAGGGGATCCCCTTCCACGGTGAGGCGCACCTGTTGCCCCTCGCGCACGCCGGCTGCGTCCCGCTCGGGGACCGCCAGGCGAAGCCGCAGAGGATGGACGCGGACCACCGTCACCACGGGCTGTCCGGCCGCCACGTATTCGCCGGGGGTGGATTGCCGCTCGCGCACGGCGCCGTCGAAGGGGGAGAACAGCGTGGAGTCCGAAAGCTGCTGGCGCGCCAGCTCCACCTCGGAGGCGCGCTGCGCGAGGATCGCCTGCCGCGTGCGAACTTCGTCCAGCGTGTCCTGGTAGCGTCCGTCGGCGACCTGGAACGCCGCGACGGCCCCCTCGAGCTCGGCCCGGGACACGAGCTGTTGCTGGTGCAGCGCCTCGAAGCGCGCGCGCGAGGCACGGGCCTCGTCGAGCACCGCGCGCGCCTGGCGCACGAGCGGTGTCGCCTCGGGATCGACCTGGGTTCCGGTGTCCTGAGGGTTCAGCCCCAGCCGGGCCCTGGACTGCTGGAGCGCCGCCTCGGCCTGGATGACCCGGAGCTCCGCGTCCGTGGAGGAGAGCTGCGCCAGCACCTCCCCTTTCGAGACGTGGCTCCCCAGGTCGACGGGGATCGCGCTCAGCCGGCCGGCGAGCTTGAACCCCAGGACGACCTGCTCCTCGGCCGCGAGCGTCCCGGTGACGACCACGACTCTGGGGAGGGTTCCTTTCTCGGCAGGGACGACGCGGACTGTCTTGGGCGGGTCTTTACTTGCCCGCGTCGCTGCGGTGTCCCCCGAGCAACCCGCAAGAGACACGATCGCCGCAGTCAGAAGGGATGCCGTCCGCATTCGTCTCATGAACCACCAGGTTCCCGAGGAGCTCGGGATGCGTATAGCCGCACATCTGGCTTCCCATCAGGCGGTAATTTCCGGGATTCTCCGTCTCGAACTGTAGCAGGTACGGTTTGCCCGGTACAGCCAGCTCCGTGACCTCCAGATCGGGGAGATGGAGCGAATAGACGTAGTCGTCGCTGCGCAAGTCGATGGCGATCGCCCGGTGCGCCGGCAGGTGGAGATGGCGTTGCCGCATCACGTCGTCAGGTGTGTCCAGCACTCCGTCGGGGCCCGGATAGAGGATCTCCCAGTGGAAGTCCCTGCCGGTCACGCGCAGTGTGAAGGGGGGCGCGGCGGTGGCCGCCAGCAGAAGAGCCGTCGTGAGGAGAATCACTTTTCGACGATTGACATGACCCGGTTCGTCTCGATCGGCCCCGCCACGACCTGTCGCCCCGAGCCCGGCCAGAGGACCTCCACTTCGTCGACCCTCGCCCCGGCGCCCAGGCCGAAATAGAGCGGCTGGACGCTCTGGCTGAGGTACCCCGATTGCCCGTCCATGAGCTTCGTGAAGGTCTTTCCGCCGCTCTTCACCGTGACGCGCGCCCCGAGGCCGTCGCGGTTGGATTTCCTGCCGGAGAGCGAGATAGCGAGCCAGCGGATTCCCGGCGCGCGCTCCGTCAGGTTGCTCACCAGCACCATCGGCTCGGAGTTGAAGTCGTTCGTGACGACGTCGAGGTCTCCGTCCCGATCCAGATCGAAGACGACGGAGGCGCGGCTCCCGAGCGCGCCGTAGACGTCGTAAACCCCCTTGTTCTCCTTGCAGACGAAGTGATCCTTGTCGGCGCCCGGGCAGTCGAGACGGTACCAGAACGTGGAGGTCCTGCCGTCGCGCCGGGGCTCCACCCCGAGGAGGAACTCGCTGTCGAGAAACTCCCGCCCCTCGTTGTTCAGCAGCACGGTATTGATGGCGTAGCGGTAGGGATAGTTCATCGACGCGGTGATGAAGACGTCGTCGTATCCGTCGGCGTTCAGGTCCCCGACACTCAGCCCCCACGGCCAGTAGGTCTCCGCGCCGATGGCGTCGGAGATCTCGGTGAACCGGCCGCCGCCGTCCTTGCGGAAGAACGCGTTACCCATGACGTGGTTGCCGTCGGTGGCGAGGAACCTGCCGTCGAAGCTCTCCGTCATCTTCATCTTCTCCGCGTACCAGAGGCGCGTCGCCACTTCGGCGTCGTCCACCATGTCGGTGTGCATGTCGGTGATGAAGATGTCCATGTCGCGGTCGTTGTCGAAGTCGAAGCTCTTGATCCCCATGGACCCCCACGGCGTCCTGGGGAAGACCTCGCGGCTCTTCCTGACGAACCGCTTGCCGCCGACGTTCTCGTAGTACTCGTCGTGCCCCTGCATGCTCAGCACGTAGAGGTCCTGCCAGCCGTCGTCGTTGGCGTCGATGGGGCTGGCCGCGCCGGTCCATGCGTTGACGACCAGCTCGGTCTGCCGGGAGACGTCCTCGAAGCGCAAGCCCCCCAGGTTGCGGAAGAGGATGCTCTGCTCGCTGCGCTCCGGGTAGAGATGGCCCGAGAAGCCGTCCACGAAGCCGACGTAGTATTCCCCCGGGCCGATCGTGTCGGTGGTGTAGCGGCCGACGTTGCACAGGAACATGTCGACCAGGCCGTCCTTGTCGTAGTCGAAGAAGACCGCCGAGGAGGAATGCCCCTTGTGCCCGAGACCGGAGGCTGCCGTGACGTCGCGGAACCGACCGCCACCGATGTTCTCGAACAGGGTGTTGCCGGCGCGCACCGCGGTGACGTAGAGATCCGCGTCTCCGTCGTTGTCGAGATCCGCGAACGAGGCGGTCACGCTGACGCGATCGGCCAGCGCCACGCCGGCAGCTTTCGTGATGTCCTCGAACTTCCCGCCGCCGAGGTTCCTCACGAGCCGGTTGCCGGAGAGCTGGTTGGTGAAGTAGATATCGTGGAGCCCGTCACCGTCCACGTCGGCGATTGCCACGCCGTTGCCGTGGTCGTAGTGGACCCCCTTGTAGGCACGGCCACCGTCGTCGACGACCTGATTCTTGAATGTGATGCCGCTGTCGGGGAGCCGATCGGTGAACTTGAAGTCATGAAAGACGAGAAAGCGATCGGCGGTCCTTGACTGCGCCGCGGCGCGATCCTTCATCGAGGGGGCGTCCTTGATCTCCCACGGGACGTAGGCGCGCGTTCCGGTGCTGTCGAGCTTGCCGCGATCGATGTCCTTGTTGATGGTGATCGGGCCGGGGGGGTCGTCGAGGACGACATTGATATCATCGCGAAGCCTCGCTACGGCTTTGGCATCCAGCGCGTCGTAGTGCCCCCGCGCGCGGCGCGCGCGGTCCACGAGGATCAGGCTCTGGCTGTGCCCCACCGGCGCCCCTTCGGCGATCGGCAGCTTGAAACCATCCACGCTGAGGCTCCGGATGTCTTCCTTGTCCCCGGTCAGGAAGCTCCAGGTCGCGGTATCGGCGCCGTGGCTGGCCGCGTAGGCGCGCAGGACATCGGGCGAATCGTTGTCGGGGTCCACCGAGATGCTGACGATGCGGATCTCGCCGCGGCGCGGGTGGCTCGCGAGGTCCTTCTGGAGCGCCGCGAGCGCGGCGGTCTGCAGCGGGCAGGTCTGCGCGCAGCGCGTGAAGAAGAAAGTCGCGATCCAGACCTTCCCTTCCAGCTCCTTGCTGCCGAACCGCTCGCCGTCCGATGCTACCAGGCGGAACTTCGGCACCGTGTTGAGGACGCGGACGGGGGCTGCCGGGGCCAGGGGGGTGGCCATAGTCAAAATGGCGCAGACGAGGATTGCGATGCGCAGGCGCATGGGGCAACTATATCAGCACGAGCAGGACGCCAACGACGGCCGCCGGAATCGCGATCAGGCCGAGGAACCGCAGCCCGAAGGCCGGACCGCCGGCGGCGAAAGCCAGCGCGCACTTGCTGATCGTGTTGGTGGCCAGCGCGAGACCCGCTGCCAGCGTGGCGGTGCTCAGGTCCATGCCGCCGGACAGCTCGACGGTTGCGACCCCCAGGACGGCGGCGTGGGCGTCGGCGAACCCCGCCAGGGCCGCGGCGCCGGCGGCCCCCGCGGCCCCCAGCGTTTCGCCCGCCCAGCGCGAGGCCAGAACGACCCCGGTCAGCAGCCCCGCCAGGATCATCGCCGGCCAGAAGGAGAAGGGCCTCCCGACCTGCCAGGGAGAATGATCCGCGGACCCGCTCTCCGCGCGTGTGATGAGCCATACCTCAGCCAGGATGACGAGGGTGCCCGCCGCGAGCGCGGGGAGCAACCGCGACAGCATCGCGGCGCTGGTCATCCCCACCACGACCCCCAGCTGCACGAGCGTGGCCGCGCTGGCCATGAGGCTTCCAGCGAGGGCCTGGTCGGGAGACTTCCCGGCCACCCTCCCCATCGCCGCCGTGGTGGCGCTCGCCGAGACGAAGCCGCCGGCGAACCCGGCCGCCATCAACCCGCGGCGTGGGCCCAGCATCCGGACCATGACGTAGCCCACCCAGCCGATCCCGGTGATCATGACCACCAGGAGCCACATCCGTGACGGATTGAGCGCCCCCCAGGGGTCGATGGTCCGATCCGGAACGAAGGGGAGCACCACCAGGGCCAGGACGAGGAACTTCAGGGCATCCTGGACCTCAACCTCCGTGATCACCTCGCGCGCGAGCTGGTGCAGCGGCGCCCTGAAGGCGAGAAGCACCGCAGCGGTCACCGCGACCGCCGCCGCCATACCGGGGCGCGTCCACGACAGGACGCCCAGCAGGAAGGTCAAGAGGGCCGCCACTTCCGTGGTCAGCCCGACGTCGCCCTCGCTGAGGCGCCAGTAGCTGAGGGCCGTGAGCGTCACTACCCCCAGCATCGCGGCGACCACGAGCCATTGTCCGAGGCAGGCGGACGTTGCGCCGGCGAGGGCGAGCAGCGCGAAGGTGCGCGAGCCGGCCGCGGCGCGGGTGTCTTTCTGGCTCCACTCCCGTTCCAGCCCGATGAGCAGGCCGATGCCCAGGGCGGTCGCGAAGGACCGCAGCGTTTCGACGTCCATCGGCTCCTATTGTAGTGGGGTTACGGCGTGCCGTTACAGAGGCCGGCGGAACCAGGAGCCCACGTCGAAGGCGTAGGAGAGCTGCGCCGCGATGGATCGGGCGTCGGGGTAATCTTCACCAAAGTCATGGGCCTGACGGTAGGCCGTCTTCGCGATCAGGCCGTTGGCGATCCTGTAGCCCAGCGCCACTTCGAAGTAGGCGGCCTTCACGGTGCCGGCGTACCATGTGGGAAACGCGGGGTCGTCGAATTCGATATAGGGCCAATCGCTCCACTCGTAGCGCAACGCGGCGAACAGACGCGGAGTGAAGGTGAACTTGGGCTCGATGTACCAGCCCACGCCGTCGACTTCACCGAGGCCCGCGGGGACATCGTAGAACGACCACGACAGCTCGCCGTTGAGCTCGAAGTAGCCCCGGCTGAACCTGACGTCGAGACCGTAGACGGTCTGGTCGAAGTCCTTCCAGCTCTCGTCCGCAGCTAGGAAGTCCTCGCTGTCCTTGCCCAGGTAGGGGCCCATGGTCCCGAAGACCCCGATGCGGGTGCCGACGAAAGGGGTCAGCCCGGCCGCAACGGCCGGACGCGGCGCCGCGGAGGACTCGGGCACCACCCAGGTGTCGTTGACCATCGGGCTGTCGAGCACCGCGACCATGTAGTCGAACATGCCGTTGCGACCGCTCACCGTGATGCCCACAGGGTAAGTGACGAGGAAGTTGAGCTGACCGCCGATCAGGGGATTGTCGCTGGAGAGATACCGGCGCGAGAAGTTGCCGATAGGGTTCACGATTTTCCCGGCGTCGATCATCACGGGATAGCGCTGGAAGGAATAACGGACGAACGCCTGTTCCAGATAGACCTGGGTCTCCCCATCGTAGGTCGCTTCGCCCCCTTCGGCTTCGCCGCGCGCGAACCCCTGCAACCCGGCGAAGAACTCCCCCAGCGCCGATAGACGGAGCCGGCCCAGCGCGGCCGGGGCGTCTTCGTTCACACCGATGTCGTACGAGCCGCCGTCCGTGTTCCAGTACTCCGCGTCGAACAGCCCTTCGATGCGCACTTTTTCTTCCGCGGATGCGAACCCGATGGCGAGCAGCAGACACGCGGCGCCCGCCAGGCCTCTACTGAAGCTCATCGAAAGCCTCCCTCAACACCGAGACGTACTCGCCCATCTCGAATGGTTTCATCAGGCAGCGCTGCTGCTGTTTCTCCGGCACGCTCGGCGCGCCGTTGCCGGTGCCCTCCAGCACGAGGACAATCCCCTGCGACCCTCTGCGTCTGTTGCGCGTCATCCAGTCGTAGAGGGCGGCGCCTGAGACGGCGCCCTCCATGGTCAGGTCGGCCACGATCAGGTCGAAATCCTGCCGCTGCATCTGGGCGATCGCCTCGGCGCCTGACGGCGCGGCGACCACCTTCGCCCCGAGCGAATCGAGGATCGCCATCTGCAGCTCGCGCACGACCGGCTCGTCGTCCACCACGAGGATCGACGCGGGAAGCGGTCGCCGCGAGAGCGGAACGTCCGCCGGCTCGGACGCGGTCGGTTGGACGGCCTGCTGGGCCCCTCGGGGGAGGCTGATCGTGAACTGCGCGCCGCCGCCATCGCGGTTCTGCGCGACGATGCGCCCTCCATGGCTCTCGACGACCGCCCGCGCGATCCCCAGCCCGAGCCCGGTCCCCTGGCCCGGCGGCTTGGTCGTGTAGAAATGCTCGAACACCTGCGAGGCGTCCTTCATTCCCGGGCCGTTGTCGGCGAACACGACCGTCGCCCCGTCGGGGGCGTCGGTGGTCGTGATCCGCAGCTGGCGCGTTTCGGCATGCGGCGTCTCGTGCAGGGCGTCGTAGGCGTTGTTGATGATGTTGATGAAGACCTGCGACAACTCCAGATCGCTGGCCAGCAGCATCACGGGCTTTGGGGAAAGATCGAGCGTGAGCGCTATTCCGGCCCTCTCGTAGTCCCTTTGGCGCAGCGCGATCGTGTCGCGGATGATCTGGTTGACGTCCACGTGCGCGCGGCGTCCGTCGCCGCGGCGCGCCACCCTGAGCAGGTTGCGCGTCAGCGCGACGATGCGATGCCCCTGCTTGCGCACCTCCTCGAGACGCCGGCGGACGTCCGGGTCCAGGGCCTGCATCTGCAGCAGCAGCTCGATGTGGCCGATGACGCCCGTCATCGGGTTGTTGATCTCGTGCGCGGCTCCCGACAGCATCCTCCCGAGGGCCGCCAGCTTCTCGGATTCCTTGAACCGGTCGAGCCGCTCGAGGTCTTCCCTGGCCTTGTCGAGGAGGCGCTGCTCGTGCTCCTGGAGCGACGACATCAGGTGGTTGAAGGTGGTCGCGAGGACCTGCACCTCGGCCGCCGCCGCGGGGCTCTCGAATCGCCGGGACCGGTCGCCGCTCTCGGCGGATGATCGCATGAAAGCGACCAGACTCTTCAGGGGGCGCAGGACGGACCGCGACACCAGAGACGCGGAGAGCCCGGTCACGAGAACGACGAGAAGGCCGTAGCCCACCATCGTCACGAGGAGCGAACGGTTGGACCGCGCCAGATCGCTCGTCAGGGAACGCAGCAGGAAGAGACTCACGGGGCGCCCCCGCTCGTCCAGCCCGAGCGTCAGGGGCACGGAGACGAAGTCTTCCTTGCCGACCGCCAGCACCGAGGTCTGCTCGGTCGAGGCCGGAGTCGTCGCCGCAGCCTCATGCTGCAGGCCCGGCAGCGTCGAGCCCAGGATGTCCGCTTCGGTCATCACGGCGACGTGCGTGCCCAGAGATTGCCTCAGCCCTTCGACGTACACCTGATCGAGCCGGTGGCCGATGGTGAGGGAACCCACGATGTATCCCTGCAGCAGGATCGGCACGCACCCGACCTGGAAGTGCTGTCCGTGCAGGCCCATGACGGCGGTGTTCCTGGAGCTGACGGGCGTCTGTTGCGCGAGCGCGTGACGGACGACGACCCGCCCCGACAGGTCCTCACCGACGGCGGGCACCTCGGCAGGGCGGCCGCTGCGCGCGAGGACCCGGCCATCGGGACCGGTGACGACGAGGAGATCGGTCGCGAGCCCCCCCGCGATCTTGTCGACCTCCATCTGGATCGTGCCGAGCAGATCGGCGCGCACGTCCCGCCCATGGTTGAAGGCGGCCTCCTCCCGGTAGGTCTCCATCGCCGCAAGGAGGGTGGGGCTGTCGGACATCAGGGTGGAAGCGCGCAGCAGCTCCCCGAGGCTGCGTGTCTGAAGATCGCCGAGCATCCTCTGATGCTGGGCCAGGGTCTGGGCCAGCAGGTCCCTGGTGTGGCCCCTCACCTCGAGGCTCAGCACCACGAACGTGACCGAGACCATCAGCGCCGACAGCAGGGCGCTGAAGATGACCAGCTTGGCGCCCAGACTCGCCGTTCGCAGGCGCGCCCAGGGGGAGCGAGTGTCCCGGGACGGGACACTACTCACCCGTGGCCTCGCTCAACGGGATCTTGAAGTCCAGCCGCGATGTCTTGCCTGCCTCGATGCGGACCGTCGTCTCGAGGGGGCGCGCCCTTTCGTGCCATGCGACGACGCGGTACGTGCCGGGCGGGATGCGGTCGATCTCGAAGCGCCCGTTGGCATCCGGCGTCGTGAAGTAGGGATTGTCCAGGACCATCACCAGGCCGCTCATGTCCGAGTGAATGTGGCAGAAGACCTTCACGATTCCAGGCTCGTCGAACCGGATCGATTTGGACGCGCCCATCGGATACCGGCCGAGATCGAAGGAGGCTTTCCGCGACAGCGAGAAGACGTTGTGGAAGATCGGATCGCTGTTGGGGAACTCCACCGTGGTCCCCTTCTGCACGGCGATCACGTGCGGCACGAAGGCCAGCCCCTCCTGACGCATCACGCGCGGCGCCGGGGCGGCGGCTCTTGCAGGCGCCGGGATGTCCGCCGCCACGAAGTAGACGACGACGTTTGACACCTCGGCGGTCACCGGATTCGCCGGAATGTCAGCCGACTTCACCAGATCCGGATAGAGATGGAACTTGATCTTGCGGGTGGAGAGCTCTTCTCCGACTTCGACCGTTCCGGCGAGTCTCCCCATGCCGGTGTCCCCGGCGGGAGACGTCACGAGCAGCAGACAGAGAATGCCGAACACCGTGAGGGTTCTCGCCATAGCCCGGCGGAATATAAACTCCGGGGGGGTGGGGTCAACCCGGCGGCAGGGGGCGTGTGGAGGGGCGGAACCGCCCGGAAAGGCTCTTCACGACTGCGGTTCGGATGTCCAGGCTGAGGCTGAACATCGCCGGCACGACGAAGAGAGTGAAGACAGTCGACAGGGCGAGGCCTCCCAGCACGACGCTCCCCAGCCCCCGGTAGAGCTCGGACCCGGCGCCCGGGAAAACGACCAGCGGCAGCATGCCGATGATCGATGCGCTCACGCTCATGAAGATCGGACGGATGCGCGTGCGCGTCGCCTCGCGGATGGAATCGCGCGGGTTCATCCCTTCCTCGCGCATCAGGATCAGCGACTGGTGGACCACCAGGATCGCGTTGTTCACCACGGTCCCCACCAGGATGATGAACCCGAGCATGGTGAGCACGTCCAGCGGCTGGTAGGCAATCGTCCAGTTCACGAGCGCCAGCCCCAGCACGCCGCCGAGCCCGGCCAGAGGGACGCTGAACATGATGACGAGCGGATAGAGGAACCCCTCGAAGAGCACCGCCATGAGAAGATAGGTGATGACCACGGCGAGGACGAAGCTCCACCAGAGGGCCTGCCCTGTCTGCTCGAGCTTGTCGGCGCTCCCCGTCAGGCGCGAGCTGTAGAGGCCGCCGAGGCGGCCTGAGGCCGTAAGGGGGGCGAGGATCTGCGTCCTGATCGCGGCCATGGCCCCCTCCAGGGGCGTGCCTTCGGGAGGAGTCACCTGGATCGTGATCGTGCGCTGGCGCTCGATGCGATCGATCTGCGTCGGCCCCGTCGCGACGGAGATGTCGGCGATCGATCCCAGGGTCACGAGCTGCCCCTGCGGAGTCGCGATCGGGATCTGCTCGATGAGGTGGGTGCGCTGTTCGAGGTCGACTTCAGCCCTCACCACGAGGTCGATCTCCCTCCCCTCGTGCTGGTAGTCGCTGACCTTGGCGCCGTCCACGATGGCGTTCACCGTGAACCCCAGGTCGCGGTTGCTGACGTGCAGCTCGGCGGCCCTTCTCCGATCGGTCACGATGTGCACCTCGGGGTTCCCCAGGTCCAGCCCGGGGATGGGCCGCGCCTGCGCCCCCGGGACGACCTGCCCCACCTTCATGAAGACCTCCGTCCCCAGCGCGATCAGCTCGTTCAGATCGGGCCCGGTCAGCTCCACGTCGATGTTGTTGCCGCGTCCGATCCCACGCTGGAAGATGCTGGCCTGCTGCACCACCGCGATCGTCCCCGGCAGCTTCGCGTTGGCTTTCTGGAACTCCGGGATCAGCTCCTTGACACGCTGCGGATCGTTGGCCCGTGCTCCCATGAATGCCATGTTCCTGAGCGCCACGAAGAAGAAACGCTGCACCCCGCCCCCCGGCAGCGCGTCGGCCTCGGGAGTGCCGGCCTCATGCCCCGTCAGCGGGAGGATTTGCTCCTTGTAGACCTCGTGCGCCGCCATCACCTCGTCGAGGTTGTACCCCGGGGGCGGCAGCATGATGCCGAACAGGAAGTTGTTGTTGCCCACCGGCAGGTACTCGGTCTCGGGCAGCAACATCCCCGCGAGCGCCGCGGGCACCGCCGCCAGCACGACGATCGTGCCGACGCGCCGCGCGGTGGTTGCCATGATCCAGTCCACGGCATCGGTGGCGAGATCGGTGAGCCGCGTGGCGAGCCCCACCCCGCCCCACAGATCGTGGAACCCTCGGCGGTGCGGCTGATCGTCGGCCACGCCGACGATCTTTGCCCCCAGGCACGGCACGACCGTGATGGAGACCAGCAGACTGAGGATCGCCGAGCACGACAGGGCCACGGCAATGTCGCCGAAGAGCTGGCCGGCCTCCTCCTGCATGAAGATCACGGGGACGAAGACTGCCACGTTGACCATCGTGGCGAGGAAGACAGCGCCCCAGACTTCCTTCGTTCCCTCGTAGGCTGCGGTGAGACGTGGTTTCCCGAGCTGTCGGTGCCGGTAGATGTTCTCGAGAATGACGATCGTGTTGTCGATCGACATGCTCACGCCGAAGGCCATTCCCGCCAGGCTGATCACGTTGAGCGTCCGACCGAAGGCCCACATGGCGAGGAACGTCCCGATCACGCTGATCGGGATCGAGAGGGCCACCACCGCCGTGCTGCTGAAGCTGCGCAGGAAGAGCAGCAGGACGATGACGGCCAGGATCCCTCCCTGGTACAGGTTGTCTTCCAGGAAGTCGATGGCGCGGCTGATGTATTCGGTCTCGTCATAGGCCTGGTAGAGCTGCAACCCGCGCGGCCGCAGCAGCTCGGCGTTGAGCAGCTCGACGCGGGCCTTCAGCGCCGTCATGACCTCCAGGACGTTGGATCCCGTCTCCCGCAGGGCGTTGATGGCGATGACCTGACGCCCCTGCGCGAACACCGCCGCGTCGGATTTTCGGTACCCCAGGGAGGCGCGGGCGACATCGCGCAGGTAGATCGGAACGTCGTTACGGGACTCGACGACGATGTCCTCGATCGCCTCCGGCGAGGCGTACTCCCCCACCGTCCGCACGACGTAACGGCGCTTGCCCTCGTCGAAGTCACCGGCGCTGTAGTTGCGGTTCTCGCGCTCGATCGCGGCCGCGAGCTGGGGAAAAGTAATCTGGTGCGCCGCGAGACTTGGCAGGTCGACGAGGACCTGCATTTCCTGCTCGCGGCCCCCGAAGAACTGCGAGGCCGCCACGCCGGGGACACGCTCGAACTCCGGCTTGATGCTGTTGTCCACGAAATCGTAAAGCGTGGAGATGTCTCCCGTGAAGGAGTTCTCGGCCGACGGGGCGAGGATGAACCAGGCGATCCAGTTCATGTCCGAGCCCACGCTGCGGATCACCGGCTTCTCGACGTCGTCGGGGTACGAGGGGACCTGCTGCAGCCTGTTGGACACCTTCAGCAACGCCGCGTCCAGATTGCTCCCCACGGGGAACGTCAGCGTGATGGTCCCCACCGCGTCCTGGCTGGAGCTCTCCATCTTCTGGAGCCCCTCGAGCGACTTGAGCTGCTCTTCCTGCTCGTCGATGATCTCGCGCTCGATCTCGTGGGGGCTCGCGCCCGGCCAGACCGTCGTCACGCTGATCTTGGGCTCCTGCACGTCCGGCGTGAGTTGGACGGGAAGCTCCAGCAGGGCGATGACTCCGAACAGGGTCAGGAGGATGACACCGACGGCCGTGCTGACGGGATAGCGGATCGCGCCGTCGATGATATTCATAGGCTGATGGTGTTCACGGGAGGGCGTACTCCAGAGACTCACCCTTCACGGCCATGCCCGGAAAGACTCTCTCGTTGCCCCGGGTGATCACCTTCTGCCCCGTGGCGATGTCCCCGGTCACGACGATCCATGCGCCCACGCCTTCACCCGTGGTCACGGGGACGACGTCCACCTTGTCCTCGCCGTTGATCCTGTAAACGACCGAGGCTTCCCCTTGTTTCACGATGGCGTCCTTGGGGACGACCGTGGCCTGGTACGATTCCCCCGCGGGGAAGGAGACCTGCGCCAGCATCCCGTCGCCGATGCGACCCCCCTGATGGCCGATCCGCACCTTGAGCGGGAAGGTCCTCGCACCCGGATCGGCCCGCGCGATGATGGCCGTGACGACCCCTTCGATATGAAGACCCGGGATCGCGTCCACGGTCACCTGGGCCTTCGCGCGCAGATTGAGCGACGCGTAGTAACGCTCCGGGACGTCCACGTGCACCTCGAGATCCTCCAGCGACATCAGCTCGACGACCGGCCCCCCCACGGCGAGCCACTGCCCAACCTCGGTCTTCTCCGAGACGACCAGCCCGGCAAAGGGGGCGCGGATGGTGGACAACCGGATCGCCAGCTCGGTCTGGGCGAGCCTGGCCTTCAGATCCCCCTCGCGCGCCTGCCATGCCGCATGCTCGGAGAACGCATTGTCGAGGTCCTGCTGGCTGGCGACCTGCTTTTCGAACAGACCGCGCGCCCGCTCGAGGTTGATCGCCGTGAGCTTCAGCCGGGCCTCGGCCTCCGCGTGCTGCTTGCTGGTGGCCTCGCGCTGAAGTTCCAGCATCTCGGTGCGCAAAATCGCCAGCGGCTGGTCTTTTTTTACGCTGTCGCCTTCGTGCGCCGGGTATTTCATGACCATCCCCTCCACCTCGCTGGCGACGACGCTGAGGGTGGCCGAGCGCACGGTGCCGGTGAGCTTGATCATCCTGCGCACACCGGTCTGCTTCACCTCCGTGTAACGTACGGGGCCGGGAGGTGGAGCCTGGGCGAGAGCGAGAAGCACGATGAGCAGATGCGCGTTCATGGGATGCTTCAGGTTAGCATGCAGGAGTTCAGGGCAACGCCACAGGCCTCTTCTGGATCACGTTGAGCGCCAGCGCCAGCATGCCGGTCACGTCGGCGACGTTGGCGGGCACCACCAGCGTGTTGGACTGCTTGGCGAGCGCACCGAACTGGGTGACGTACTGCTCGGCCACGCGCAGCTGAACCGCCTCGTAACCCCCCGGCGCCTGGATCGAGGCGGCCACCGAGCGGATCCCCTCCGCCGTCGCGTGCGCCACGGCGAGGATGGCCTCGGCCTGTCCCTGGGCCTCGTTGATCTGCTGCTGCTTCTTGGCCTCTGAGGCCTTGATCACCTGTTGCTTCTGCCCTTCGGCGGTGTTGATGGCCGCGTCGCGCTCCCCTTCCGAGGTCAGGATGACGGCGCGCTTCTCCCGCTCCGCCCGCATCTGCTTCTCCATGGCCGCGATGACGTCGGAGGGAGGCGTGATGTTCTTGATCTCGTAGCGCAGCACCTTGATCCCCCACGCTTCGGAGGCCTTGTCCACCTCGGTCACCACCTGCCCGTTGATGTGGGTCCGCTCCTCGAAGGTTCGATCCAGCTCGATCTTGCCGATCTCGCTCCTGAGGGTGGTCTGGGCGAGCTGCGTGATGGCGAAGATGTAGTTGCTGATCCCGTAGGACGCGCGCTGGGGATCGAGGACCTTGAGGTAGAGGACCCCGTCCACGCCGACCTGGACGTTGTCCTTGGTGATGCAGATCTGCTCGGAGATATCGATCGTCTGTTCCTTGAGGGTGTGGCGGTAGCGGATCACATCCACGAAGGGAATCAGGATGTGAAACCCCGCTTCCATCACTCCGCTGAAGCGCCCCAGTCGCTCCACCACGAACGCGTGCTGCTGGGGGACGACGACCGCCGTCTTGACCAGGATGAGGATGACGAGGATGGCCAGGACGATCGCGACGGCAACGGCCCCACCGAACATCTCCATGCGGCTCTCCTATTCGGGACGAACCCAGAGTGTGAGTCCGTCGACCCGCTCCACGATGCAGCGCTCCCCCGCCTTGAGGGATGCCGCTGCGACCGTCCGGGCGCCCCAGGACGACCCGCGCACCTCGACGCGACCCACGCCGCCGGGTGCAATGACTTCCAGGACGACGCCTCTCTCGCCGTCGAGGCGATCCACCGTCTGGCCGGGCATCGCCGGCTCGAACCACTTTCGAAGGGGACGTCGCAGCAGCACGAGGCTGCTCACGCTGAAGATTGAGAAGATGAGCATCTGCGCCCAGAGACTCTCGGCGATACCCGCGGCCGCGAGCACCCCCGCCACGAGCGCACCGATGCCAAAGAAGACGGCCACGAATCCGCCGGGAGTCGCCATCTCGACCCCCAGGAGCACCAAGGCTGCGAGCACCCAGATCCACCAGAGCATGGCGTGCATCGTATCAAAAAAAGCAGACGGGAGCCCCGGCTGGTAGTAGAATTGCCATCGAACCTCCGGCCCGACGCCCCATGAGAGCACTCATCCCATTGCTGCTTTTCTCCCTCGCCTGCGGGGGCCTCTACGCCCAGGCGTTGCCCGTCGGCTCCGAGTTCCCGGTCAACACGTACACCCTCAACGCCCAGGGGGATTCGGCGGTGGCCATCGAACCGAACGGGGGCTTCGTGGTCGTGTGGGAGAGCTTCGGCCAGGACGGCTCCGGGTTCGGCGTGTTCGGCAGGCGCTACGCCCCCGATGGGGCTCCTCAGGGGAGCGAGTTCCAGATCAACAGCGTCACGCTGGGCAACCAGTTCTCCCCTGCCATCGCCATGGATGCAGCGGGACAGTTCGTCGTCGCCTGGGAAGGAGCGGGCCAGGACGGCAGCCAGTACGGGATCGTCGCGCGACGCTTCGCGAGCAACGGGGCCCCGCTGGGCGGCGAATTTCCGATCAACAGCCACACGGCGGACAACCAGCGCTCGGCCGCTCTGGCCATGGACGCAGCAGGGCGCTTCGTCGTGGCATGGAGCAGCTACGGACAGGATGGCGACGGCTACGGCATCTTCGCGCGGCGTTTCAGCGCCGCCGGTGCGCCCCTCGGGAATGAGTTCCAGGTCAACACCACCACGGCGTACGACCAGTTCTCCGGCGGGGCCGCCGTGACGACCGACGCCTCGGGCAACCTGGTGGTGGTCTGGGAGGACTCGAGGCGCGACGGTTCGGCCTCGGGGATCTACGCGCAGCGCTTCGATGCCGCTGACGCTCGCCGCGGCGGCGAGTTCCGCGTCAACACGCACACGTTAGGCCGGCAGGTCGACCCTTCGGTCGTCAGCGACCCCTACGGGAACTTCGTCGTGGTCTGGAACAGCTGGACCCACCCGTCGGACGGGTCGAGCTGGGGGGTCTTCGGCCAGCGCTACTCGGCTGGCGGAGCGCCGCGCGCCGGCGAGTTCATGGTCAACACGGAGACCTACAGCGGCCAGATCACGGGGGGGATCGCCGCGGAGCCCTCCGGAGACTTCATGGTCGTCTGGTACAGCGCCCTCCAGGATGGCTCGAACCTCGGGATCTTCGGCCAGCGCTACACGGGGGACGGATCGCATCTGGGCCCCGAGTTCCAGATCAACACCTTCACGACCGGAGAGCAGAACCTCCCGGCGATCGCCGTCAATGCCTCGGGAGACTTCGTGGTGACGTGGTACAGCTTCGAGCAGGACGGTTCGGACGTGGGGATCTTCGGCCAGCGCTTCCACTGCGATCCGGAGCCCGCCGCGGTGACCGATCTGACCGTCGCCAAGGCGAACGGGACGAGTCTCCACTTCGGCTGGAGCGACGCCACCGGCGCCGACGACTACGTCGTCATGCACGACGCGAGTCCCAGCGGCTCGTTCGCGGGGATGACCGGAATCGCCGCGGACGGCGACATCGGGCTCATGGCTCCCATCCCGCCGGGGACGTTCCGCTTCTACCTCGTCGCGGGGCGCAACCCCGACTGCGGCCTGGGGCCGCTCCACTAGAGCAGCTCGAGGAAGGCGATCAGATCGTCCCGATCCTCCCGCAGGATCCCGAACCCGAAGAACTGATTGTAGTGGTTGATCACGTCGGTGAGCGTCGCCGCCGAGTTGTCGTGGAAGTACGGCGCCGTGTGCTTCAGGCCGCGGATCATCGGCGTCTCGAAGACGTTGAGGTCCTCGATCTTCCCCGTGATCGCCGCGCGCCCCGGATCGGGCGTCTCCACGATGGTCACCGTCTCGTCGGGGTTCAGGAAGCCGAGCTTCAACAGCGGGAGTGCGTTGCGGTTCGCGTCGCTCACGAAGGTCGCGACGAAGAAGGGGTTGCCCGGTACGTCAGGCCGGTGACCGATCTCGAAGCCGTGGCAGCGCGTGCAGTGCTCCTCGAACAGGGATCGGCCGCGCTGCGTCGCGGGGCTCGACGCGGGGACGGAGAACCCCGGGGTGACCACCGTCATGGCGTTGGGATCGAGCAGACCGCGCATCCTGAGCGGATAGAAGACCTCCGACTGGAAATGCGCGATCGCGTCGAGCTCGAACCGTCGCGGCTCGCGCCCCGGCTTCATGTGGTGCCGGATGGCGGAGAGGGCCTGCTCCTGGAGCGTGGCCGCCCGTCCATCGCTCAGATACGGGCCCGTGAGCGCGACGTTCGCGATGCTCGGCGTGCCACGCCAGACGGTGATCGTCCGGGCCGAGGGGGCGTCCACGAGGAACACCCGGGGGTGCAGCGGGATGCTGACCGTCACGAGGGCGTGGTTGAGAAGATTGGAGAAGTCGTTGCCCGCGCCATCGTTGCTGTCGAAGGGGGCGAAGAGCGGATTGGCGGGGTTCTGGGCGAAGCGCGCCTGCACCAGCTCCGGGGAGATGGTGAACTCGTTGATTGGATCGTGGCATGTGGCGCACGTGCGCCCGTTGCCGCGGAAAGTCTCCTCGAAGAAGAGACGATCGGAGCGTGAG
>Ga0137433_1000150_pt1 | contig 39547 bp, 60 predicted proteins | sample EasRivERMZT840_2_FD_102335 | JGI IMG/M metagenome (GOLD analysis project Ga0137433, IMG submission 102335) | Soil microbial communities from meander-bound floodplain in the East River, Colorado, USA - East River MetaG ERMZT840_2 | ecosystem: Environmental > Terrestrial > Soil > Floodplain ...
CGGCTGAGTGGCGTGGGCGGCCGCCGCCTGCGGCTCCGGCTCGTCCCCGGCGGCGTGCCTGGCGGCGGCCCTGGCGGCGGCCCAGGCGGCGGCCCAGGCGGCGGCCCAGGCGGCGGCCCTGGCGGCGGCCCAGGCGGCGTCCCAGGCGGCGGCCCCGGCGGCGGCCCAGGCGGCGTCCCAGGCGGCGGCCCCGGCGGCGTCCCTGGCGGCGTCCCAGGCGGCGGCCCAGGCGGCGGCCCTGGCGGCGTCCCAGGCGGCGGCCCTGGCGGCGTCCCTGGCGGCGGCCCTGGCGGCGTCCCTGGCGGCGTCCCAGGCGGCGTCCCTGGCGGCGGCCGCTGCGCTAAGCGCAGCATCGATCTCTCCGATCGCGGCGTTAGCGAGTTGCGTGGAGGTGAGCTCGGGCAGCTGGCGGAGCTTCTCGGCGTGGTCCTTCAGTCCCGCGAGCTCGAGCCAGGCTGGGGTGAAGATGCGCACCAGCCAATCCGTTGCCAGCCACGCTCGCCGTTCCTCATCTGCGGGCGTGGTGGCTGTGCCGACGACCTTGAACACGTACGGCTTGAGGAGCTGGCGGGGCTCGTCGGCCAGGTTGTCGTTCCACGTGCGCAAAAAGGCACCGATCGCAGGACTGACGCACGCCGGATGGTCCGTGTGCTCGATGCCGCGGAAGTACGCAACGGCTTCCATGACGCATAGACCGTCCGTGGGGCTGTCGTGTGAACCGTGCGCGAGCGTCAGCGTCTCGAACGTGGGCCTGGTTGCATTCGTCACACGCATGGGCGCGATCGATCTCCTTTCGTCTCGGGATGTCTCACGGCGGGCTCTTGTAGCCCGTGTCGTCCCCGGCGTGTCGCGCGGCCTGGTGCACCTCGAGTGCCTCGACGACGGAGACCACACGCCGCATATCGGCCAGGAGCTGAAGCTGCTGCGTCTCCATCAGCTCGTACCGCGCCTCCAGCTTCTCGACCCGCTGCTCCTGGTTGAGCACCAGCTGGTCGAGCTTCTCGCGATCGATTTTCTTGCCCATTGGGGATCAGCGCTTCCCGCACAGCGCGGCCACGAACGCGAGAATCGCGAACCAGCACAGCAGGCTGAACAGGACCGCGCCCAGCCGCCACCAGTTCCATCCCGTCAACCAGCCCATGTCACACCTGGCCGAGCCGTTCCGGTACGCACGCTCGTGTGTGCCTCGAGCATGACGCTGAGCTTGGCCTGCAGCCGCGCGACCTTCGGGTTGTCGCTGTAGCCGACCTCGCCCGGCAGCGTCTTCGCAATGAGCGCCAACAGGTAGCGCAGATCGTCCTCGGTCAACATGGCAAGGCTCATCGCCGGCGGCCCGAGCGGAAGCGCACTTCGTCGAGCGCGCGATGCAAGAGCCGGTCGGGATCCGTGGCGTCCGCCTGAGCAGGCTTGCCCTGGGCGAGCCGCCGTACCTGTTCTTCGAACTCATCCCGATGCACCAGCCAGGCGGCGCCGGCGCCAACACGGAAGGCGCCGGGAAACCGTCCGGCCCGTGCGTACCGGCGCGCCGTCGATTCGCCCAAGCCAAGCCGTCGCGCCGCGGCCTTCAAGGACATGGTGATGCTCAGCTCAGACGGCGCATCTGCCTTGGCCTCTTCTGTCACGCGCCGGCACCTCAGCTCACGATGCCTTGGTGTCGATCCTGGCGCACCTTGTTCAGGTACAGCCGCACGGCCTCCCGGATGATCGCGGAGACGGACGTCTGCCGCTCTCGGGCGATCTCCTCTACTTCCGAGTGCTGCTCTTCCGACAACTGCACGCCGACACGAACCAAGCCGCCCAACGTGCGCACGCTGCTCGCCATCGCCACAACTCCCCCCACACAAAGGCTCTGTGTGACCTGCTTTGCTCCGGCAGGACCCCAATTGTGCGGTAATCGTTACACCAAGGTCCACCATGTGTCACGTATGCCGGACACGACAACGGCAAAGAGTGCGCGATTCGTTAGCTGACGCGCATAGCCGGTGCACCGTTGTGCACCGTTGTTCTGTACGATGTCGTGGGAATGCCGGCGCGCAACGGAACGCCGCGGCGCGGCCGATTCGGAGCATGGCTCAAGGCCGCACGTGAGTCAGGCCGGGCTCACTCAAAAGCAACTGGCCGAACGAGGTGGCTTCAGTCGCCCGCGTGTGAGCGCTTGGGAAACCGATAAGGACTTCCCGTCACGCCGTCAATTGCCGAATATCGCGCGCGCGCTCGAGTGCGACCCGAACGTCCTCTTGGAGGCATACATGAGCGCCTATTTCCCATACGACGTCACGACGGTCGAATGGTCGAGCAGTCCTTCGGCACCAACCCCTGAGGAGTCCGCCCCCGCGGTGCCGCCGCTTGACGACACGCCCCAGACCGACCAGGACCCCACCCGAGCTGAAACATCTCCACTGAACGAGGTGGCGCTCACACTGGACAGCGATCGGCTCACGCTGCACATAGACGGGCCGATCCGTCTACGCCTGGCCTTCGGACAGTACGTCGACCTGCACCTCAATATCGCCGCGCCAGCTGGTGCCAAGGCCCCGACGGGTTGACACCCAAGCTGACACCCTAGCTCTCTGACCCCGCCGATTTCGGCCGGTCAGGATTGACCGGAATGGTCAAAGGTGGTGAGCGCTTCAAGCTCGAATGACCGGAATTCGAACATCCTGACGCGGTGAGCGAGCAGACTGCAAAACCGCCATCACCGGTTCGAATCCGGTCGTCGCCTCCAACGAAATCAAGTTCAAAATCATGGCAAATACAGCGGTTTCTGACACCCGTGAGACTTGGCCGTGACACCCTACTGACACCCTAACTCAGTTTGCAGGCGATTGGGTGTCACCCCGCCGCTCCGCTGGGTTCATCCAGCTCAGCCAGATAGCCGTCCATGATCCGCGCCGCCGCACGGCGATCGGCATCCACCAGGTGGCCGTAGATTCCCATCGTCATATCGGGACTGGCGTGGCCGAGGACGGTCATGGTCCCCAGCGGAGAGAGGCCGCCGGACTGCAGCTCGCTGGACATGGAGTGCCGCAGATCGTGGCCACGCAGGTGGCCGGCGCCGGCGACTCGCAGGGCGTTCTTCACCTCGTTGGTGAAGTGGCTGGGCTCAAAAGGCGTCCCCTTGAACGTGGTGAAGACCAGCCGCCGTTCATGGTTCTGCCAGTGCTCGGCGGCAGCGATCTCCTCCAGCAGCTGGGCGTCGCGACGAGCACGGAGCGCCGCGGCAACGCGCCGGGGTAGGACGAGGCGGCGATTGCCGCGTTTCGATTTCGGCTGCAGCAGCAAGAGTCCCTGGCCCTTGACGCGGTGGAGGCCCTGCCGGACATGGATCGCTGCTGGCTCATGGTCGAGGTCGAGCGCGTCCCAGGACAGCCCGAGCACCTCGCTGCGGCGCATGGCCAGTACGAACTCGAGCAGGAAGGCGGCCTCAAATCGATGTCCCTTGATGCCGTCGTGGAAAGCTCGCGCCGCGTCTCGATCGATGACCTGGCCGGTGCCCCGCGACCCCTCAGGCGGCTCAACCATATCGACGGGGTTGTAGGTGAGCAGGCGGCGCTGCATGGCATGGCGGACTGCCTTGCGAAGCAGGTTGCGCACGTTGAGCACCGTCTGGCCGGCGTAGCCTCTGGCGAGCAGGTCGTCCTGCAGGTCCTGGACGTGGTCGGCGTTGAGCGCAGAGACCTGCAGCCTGCCCAACTGCGGGCTCAGGTGGTTGCGGATGATGTCGCCGTAATGCTTCAGTGTCGTCGGGCTGTAGCGGCCTTGAGGGCGTGGCCGGAGCGTGGCATACCAGCGGTCGAGGAAGACTCCCCAGCTATCTCGATCTGTTGTGAGTCGCAGGCCGCGCCGCTGTTGACTGCGCGCTTCCTCAAGCTTGGTGAGAACCTCGTCGCGGGTAGCCCCGTACAGTTCCTTGCGCTTGCGCACGCCATCGACCAGGCCGAGCTCGATGCGTGCTACCCAGCGGCCGTCGGCGCGCTGGGTGACGCCACCATCACCGCGGCGCGCGCGTCCGCGCCGTGAAGGGTGCGCCGATCTCCTTGATACAGTGGTCATTGCAGGTCAGGTCTCCTCGTTTGAGCGTTTGGGTTTGACTTGCCGAGCCCCGGCCGTCCCTCACGGCGCGGGGCAATTTCTATCTCTATGGCTGCTCGCCGGTCGTCAGCATGCGCGGCTTCACGCCGAGCGCTCTGGCCAGCTTCTTGATGGTGAGCGGCTGTGCCGGGCCGCCAGCTTCGACCCGGACGATGGTCACAGGATTGAGGTTGGCACGGACAGCCAGCTCCACTTGCGTCATGGCGTGCGCCTCGCGCAGCCGGCGCACGCGTTCACCGAATGTCTCAGCGGAAGAAGTGTTCATGAAACGGAGCGATTCTACTTGCTCCATTCTTGCTTGTCGAATACAATTTTGCCGTGGCTCGAAGCGGGCCCGACCGCCGGTTAGAACGACGATCGGGCCCTTGGAGCCAACACCTGACACAGAGGTGAAGACCCCGATGTCCAGCGTACCCGCCACGACGATCGACCTGGCCGATCCCCGCACCAAGCGTGCGATCGGGCTCGCCGCCGACGCCGGCCAGTGGCTCAAGTGTGTTTCCTCCTCCGACGGCAAGAAGGCGTACGGCATCCGCTCGAGCAAGTGCGGCTCCTGCTCCTACTACCTGACGACGCGGACCAGCTGCACCTGCCCCGACCAGCAGTTCAGCCCGTGGCGTGACTGCAAGCACATCGTGGCCGTCAACATCCACGTGGCGCTGGCATCCGCGGCATGAGAGTCACCGATCCCGCCGCCGCATTCTTTTCCTGGCGCGCGGCCCATCCCCACCAGTCAGAGGACATGTCGGCCGTGTGGGGCGCCGCGTGGCGCGCCGGCGGCCGCGCGGCACTGCACGACTCGAGCCGCCTGGCCGGGCTGCTCACGCTCCTGCAGGAGCTGCTCTATGCGCTCGAGGACGGGCGCGTCGAGCTCGAGTTCCGCGACCTATCCATCGACGTCGTCTACGAGAAGGCCCACGCCGACTGGCAGTCTCTCCGCCCGGACGACGAGGGATATCCGTTCTGATGGGCTCCTCCAGCACCAATGGCCGCGTGCAGACGCACCAGGTCGAGGGACAGGTCGAGGGCAAGAACGCGACCGGGCTGAAGATCGCCGGCGCCTGGGTGAACGTGTCGCGCTACAAGCCAGTCGACCTGCCCGAGGCCGGCGCTCACGTGCGCGTCGACGTCGACGACAAGGGCTACATCAAGCAACTCGAGGTCCTCGGCACGCCGACGATCGGGGCGGCGCGCGATCGGGATAAGACCATCGCCCGACTTGCCGTGTTGAAGGCCGCTGCTGCGTTCGCCGCGCCCAGGAGCGCCATCAAGTCGGCGGACGTCCTGCGGATTGCCGACGCATGGCTTGCGTGGCTGGAGCAAGATGACAACCCATCTGGCGAGCCGAAAGCTATGCGATGATGGACCCCGTGCACTTCTCCGCGAGCGTTTTGCAGCCGAGCGTCGCCGATCGCCTCGAGCAAAGCGGGCTGGCCGCGCGCTCCGCGGACGTGATGCACGGCGCCCTGGTCTTCAGCGGCACACGCGTGCTGGTCGACAGCCTGTTCGAGCACCTGCGTGAGGGTGCATCGCTCGAGCAGTTCCTGGACGACTTCCCCAGCGTTTCGCGCGCCGCTGCGGTGGGCGTGCTCGAGCAGGTGCGCACGAATCTGGCCGCTTGAGTGCGCGTCCTGCTCGATGAATGTGTTCCACGGACACTCGCACACGAGTTTGGGACTGCTCACGAAGTGCGGACGGTGCGCGACCAGGGATGGCTCGGCATCAAGGATGATGCGCTGGTCGCCGCCGCTGCGGAGGCAGGCTTCGACGCGATGATCACCGTCGACCGCGGCTTCGGCGGGCGTCGAGACCTCCCGCTTCCGGTGCTCGTGGTGGCGGTGGGGTCCACTCGCGTGCCGGTCCTCCGCGAGTATGTCCCCGACATGCTCACGTGGTTGGAGTCGTATCGCAACTGGCGCGATCGCTGAGCTTTTGGTGGACGTTGAGCCAGACGATGGCGAGCCCTCTGATCCGGGATCAGGGGGCTTTCTGTTTGTTACCGATCCCTCAGCCAGCGCCCGACCATGAAACCCAGGAGCAACGAGGTGGCGCACCAGCCGACGAACAGGCCGTACCAGAGCAGGTCATCCACCGTCCGCAGACGCCTTGCCACGCCGACGCCGCACGCTTTCCATCCGCACTACCATTCCGAAGCACGCGCCCACCACCACGCCGATGAAGGCGATCGCCACGTGGGCGTACTCGGGCCGTAACCACAGCAGCACCCCGGAACCAAGCAACACGGTCAGCACGACCAGCGTCTGACAGATCAGCCGGGTCACCGACACAGCGGACGGCTCGTGGTAGCCGTCCTCGCCTCCTGGCTCGAGCAGCATCTCTCTCTTGCTAGCTCGTGTGCTTGCCGAACAGGAACCCGATTGTCGAGCCGATGATCACCAGGGCCGCCTTGGACGCCTCGTCGTTCACGGGCGAGAGCACGATCCACGTCATGGCCATGATGAGCACCAGAGCCAGCAGCCCCTGGATGATGAGCTTGGCGAGGCTCTCGGTCACATCAGGATCAGCTGCAGCCCCAGCTCGTCGGCGAGCGCCTGAATCCGCCCGCTGCGCCACCTGGTGCCGGCGCACACGGGCCTGCTCTGGGGGCTGATCACCTGGTGGTCCATCAGGTACACGATGCCGGGGTACGTCTGGAGCGAGAGCACACACAGCGCCAGGACGGAGTCGTAGAGCTCGTCCGTCACCGCGGTCGCGCCGCTGCCATTGTCTTCCGTCTCGATGCCGACGCTGAGGCTGTTGGGGTTGACTCCCACTGGTCCTGGCCACTGGTTGCCCGGCTCGAGCACGCCGTTCATCCAGGCACGATTGTCGAGGTCGACGTACTGGTGCGCTGCTCCTCCAAGGCCAACGCCGTAATGCGAGGACACCTGGCTGGCCGGGTTGTTGAACCATGAGTCCGTGCCGGCCAGCGTGCCGCCCATGGTGTGGATCACGATCGCGATCGGCGGTCCATTCGGGCGTCCCTGCTGAAAATTCGGCGAGCCGACCCACGTGACCTCAAGTGGTGGCGGCTGAGGCTCCGGCTCTGGCTCCGGAGCTACGCTTTTGGGAAGTCAACCGGCGCGAAGTCGGGTCCTGGGCCGTCCGGTCCGTAGAGCGAGGCGATCTCGGCCGCGGCGTGCGGTAGATCGCCGGTCCAGCGGCCTTCGACCAGGTAGCGCAAGGAATCGGTCTGGACGGCCTGTTGCTTCTCGAGCGCCTCGAGGCGGGCGATGATCTCGTCGTCGGTCAGGGTCACGTCAACCTCGCAACGCCAAGCGCGGCGACCAGGCCGAAGCCGACCACCGGACTGTCGGGTAAGACGCCGATCATCCCCAGGATGGCCAGCAGGATCACCAGCAGCGCGATCACGCTGCCAATCGTGAGCGGCGGAAAGGCCATATTCATGGAACTGTCGCCTCCATCGGGACCTGCTCGCGCGGCAACAACCCGGCCAGGATGTCTCGGATGTCTTGCTTGCGGACGGCCGTGGTCGCCGGATCCTGAAACTCCGCGGCGTACTCAGCGTCGGTCTTGTCGCGCAGCGCGACGTGGTCGTCGATCGCCTGGTCCACCGTCGCCTGATCCCCGCTGGCGAAGTCGGCAGGAGCGCCGTCTGCGTCGTAGGTGTACACCGTGCTCTCCTGCATGCCCAGCCCAGGCGAGATGTTCACGCCTGCCGACTGGAGCTCGCCCTCGAGTTGGCTCGGGTTGATGAGCTTGCCGCCGGTCGAGCGACCTACCGCCGGCATGGTCATCGCCGGACCTCCAGCACACTCAACGCTCGATAGACCGCATAGGCCTGCAAGGTGCCGGCAGAGATGAGCCATTTCGTCTTGATGGTGTGCGAACCGGCTGCGACACCGATGTAGCCATGCAACTGGTGGTGCATGAACGAGCCCACCGGTGCGTTCTGGATCGCTATGGACAGGCCACTCGATGGCGGCGCCCCGTCGACGTCCAACGACAACTGGTAGTACCCAGCGCCTGCCGTCACGATGAAGACGCCAGAGAAGTCCACCCTCAGCAGACAGGCCACCGGACTGTTGATGGTGAGCGTCATGTCGGGCATGTCGGCTGGGGTCGTCGATGTCGTGGTCGGCCCGGACGAAGACCCGTAGACCGCGGAGAGCGTGGTGATCGCGCCAACACCAATGTCTGCCGAGGCGATGGTGCCGTCGGCAATCATGGCCGAGGTGATTGAGCCATCGGGGATCACCACGCCTGACGCTAGCCGCGCAACGGCAACCCCCTTCCCACCGCCATGGTCATGCGTGCTCAGCGCCTCGGCGAGTTGCTGAACGTCCGACTTCTTGAACAGGTCCGTCGCGGCGGTCGCCCTCGAGAACGTCGGGATCGAGTAATTCGGATCTGTTTCGATACGGGCCAACGCCGAACCTCCTCTCAGGCCGCCTGCGGCGACCACTGCACGCAGCGCACGCGCAAACTCCCTCGCCACTGGCGGCCGATCTCGTCGAACGCCTGCCGCACCGAGTAGTCGGTGAACGACACCTGTTGCCGCGTCTCGTCCGGCAGCACGATCTCCACGGCGCCGGGGGTGTCCACCGCGGACTCGATGAGCGCCTGGATCTCCTGGCGTCCGATCTTGAGCGGCACGCCGTCGCGGCGCACCAGGCCGTCGGCGCACAAGATGTCCGCCTCGAACTGCATGAATCGCAGCGGCCGCAGGGCGTGCCCGATCGCCACGGAGCTGACCAGCGGGCTGCTCGCCGAGCTCATCGCGAACAGATGCACGCGAAACGCGGCCAGCGTCGCCGAGGCGTCGATGGGAAACGCGAACTCCTCGATGACGGTCGAATCGAACACATTGGGCATGTCGGTGAACGTCGTCAGCTCGGGCCGCAGCTTGTAGCTGAAGGTGACGAAGTTGCTGGCGTCCAGCCGCGGACCCGTCACCGACACATGCCGCAGGCTCTTCGTGCTGGCGTGGTAGCCGCCGTGCCAGAGCGGCAGGTCGACCCAGCCGTCGCCCAGCTCGAAGGTGTACGCGCTGCAGGCGGCCGGGTTCGGCGTGCACGGGTTGGTCATCCACGACAGCGTCCCGTCCGACAGACCCATGTACGTGCGCGTGTGCCCGGTGGGCGCGCCGATCGCCGAGACGAACATCGCCTGGATGGCCTTGAGCGGAAGAGCGTGGCTGAGCGAGCCGTGCCAGGCGTCCACCCGCACTGCGGACGGGCTGGCCGTCCCGGCGAGCTGCCCGGAGACCAGGCCGCCGAACTTCATCAGGTATGCGTTGAGGGTGTCCGAGTTGTAGAGGCCGGCGTAGGCGAACATGCCGCCCACCCCGGCGAAGGCGGTGATCCGCCCGCGGACCGCTCCGTCGTTGTTGACCAGGCGCTCGGGACCGACCTCCTCGAGGCTCAGGTCCGGGTTCAGGCGAAAGAAGGCCTGCCCGTAGCTCACGTACAGGCCGTTCTCGAACTGGCCCCACCAGCGGCCATTCGTCGACTCGGGCGCGAACTTCAGGAACGGGAAGAGATCGTGGTCATCGCCCGCCGCGTCGAGCGTGTACAGCCCATCGGTCTTGAGGATGATCATCGTGCCCGCCGCGGTGACGGCCAGACCGGTGATCGGCGAGCTCTTGTCCCCCGCGCGGAAGATCAGGTTTGTGTAGTTGGCCTCAACGGTCGGGTCGGCGTTGGTATCGCACTTTCTCAGGCGATTGACGTCGTCGGCCCACCAGAACTCCCTCCCGATCTGGCAAAACGCCAGCGCGGTGAACGTGGCCATGGGCGTCCAGGTCGTGCCATCCGCGGAGTGCTGCGCCACGCCACTCGAGAGCGCGACGAACACACGCTGGATCCCATCAAAATTGCTTGTGAAGACTTCGATGTTGAGGACCGACACGCCCGCGCCGAAGTCTTTCGCCGTCGTCCAGGTGGCGTCCGCATCTCGCCTGACGATGTACCGCCCGCCAGCCATGAACAGCTTGCCCGCAAGCTCGAAAAAGGCACGTGCGCCCACCGTGGCATCCGCGGCCGCCGGCGTCACCGGGTGGAGCTCCGGACCCTTGCACCAGGGCCAGACGCTGCAATCGACGCCCATGGCCTGCAGGTAGCGATAGTCCTGCCACTTCTCCTGGATCTTCAGCCCCATGCCGAGCGCCAGGCTCTCGTACGGCTCCTGTCGATCACTCACCGGGCTGGTGCCACCGTAGGAAAAGTCAGGAGGCGACACCTGGGCGATGTCCTGGGTCTTCGAACTCACCAGCTGCGCGGCGCCGGGCTTCGCGGCGCCAAGCATCACCCCCTGGCCGCTGACGACCATGTGGTAGGGCCACGGCTCGCGCCGCGCGTACAGACTCATGCCGAACGGAACGCCGGCCCGAACTGACGGCGGCGGCGCAGCGTGCGCTGCGGCAGCGGCCCCGAGAAGTGCTCACGGCAGCGATCGGTGAACCATGCCGCGGCGATCTGCTGGTCGCGGACCAGGCGCGCGTTGGCGAGCGGCTCGAGTAGGTGCGCGAAGCGGCGCCAGGCGATTACCAGCGCGGAGCTCGCCAGCCAGTCGGCCTCGATCGGTGCCTCGTCGGTCTCCAACTCGAGCCCGACCTGCTCGCCGAATTCACCGCCGGCGGGTCGGCAGTGGTCGTACGCACGTTTCAAGCAGCGCAGGTACAGGATCTCGTCACCGTTGAAGGTGCGAGCGCCTGTGTTCAGAAACATCCGGCCACCATCGCGTTCGACCATTCCCTGGACCACGTGCTCGAAGGGATCGAACGCGTTCCGGTCATCAGCTGGACCCAGCCACCCGACTTGCAGCACGTCCGTGGTGTCCTGGAGCCACGGCGCAATCACGCCGAGGTCATGCCGCGACGCGCCGGCGGTCGGGATGGCCGCGACCTCAACGATGAGCCAGCACTGCTTGAGCCCGTCATTGATGAGCTGGTGGAGCGTGGGCGCGTCGAACGGGCCAAGCACCTCGAACCGCTCGCCCAGGCCGGCCTCGCCGAGACCCTCGAGGTCCTCGTAGAGGGACGCCTCGAGATCGGCGTAGGTGAAGGCCTCGAGGAACTCGTACGTGTTGCCCGAGGGAGGCGAGAAAGGCGGCATGATCCACTCGAGGTCCGGCTCGATGGTGCCCGTCGACGGCGTGTAGGTCTTGACGTAGCGGTTGCGGTCCAGCTCGCGCACGGCGTTCGGCCGAAGGAGAGGACGATCCTCGAGCGTGGTGCTGATGGGGAGGCCGCTGCGAACGGGGAACGCCGAGCAGACGAGTTTGAGCGTGTCACTGCCGGACGTGGCGCGCACGACGTAGTTACCGGGCCCGATGTACGGACCGACCTCGACCGAGACGAGCGCGCGGTACGCCTGGAGCGTGGGCATCAGCAGTCGTCGACCTGTTGTGTGGTCATGCAGGAACGAACGCCTCCCCATCCCAGGTCACAACGACACCATCCGTGAGCGCGAACGCGCCGGTGCCCCAGTACACGTCCGGTTCGGGGCCACCGATCGCCTGGAAGGCGCCGCTCCCCCAGCCGATACCGGCCGTGACCAGGCCGGCGATGTAGTCGACCATCAAGCCAACACTGCCCTGCCGTCGCTGGACCAGCGGGGCCACGTCGACAACCAGCCCCATCCCGCCAGGTCGCCGAACGGCAATGCCGACACCTGTCAGCAGAACATCGACGGTGAGCCCAATTCCAGCAAGGCCACGACTTGCAACAACATCAAGACTCAACCCAGCGGCGCCAACCTGACGATTGGGAATCGGAACCACATCTGTCTGCAGCCCGTCTCCCCCAACGCGCCGATCGGTCACTTGATCGTGACTCCCGCTTCAGCGGCGTTGACGCCCGCTACCGTCCAGGCCAGACCCGTATTCGGATCCGTTTCCCACCGTGAAGCGATGTAGCCCGTCGCTGTGCCCAGTGTGACGGCGGTCGCCTCACTCGTGGTACTACCACTCTTGATCGTTGCCGCGATCTGCCCTGGCCCGGCGTCTCCATTCTGCCCATACACCAGGGCTTCGACCACATTGATCGACGTCACCGCAACACCGATGTCAGCCATCTGGTAAAGGTCGCGCTCACCCGGCGTGGCGGAAGCCACGTACTGCGTCATGGACGGTGGTACTTCATTGACCTGGGAGTAGTTCGCGCCGGTATCCGTACCGCCACGCACCAACTGCGTTGAGCTTCCCGCCCCACTTGGCATGAGCAAGATCACCCGTCCATCCCCTGCTCGGCCATTGTTGACGGTGCCAGCGGTGTCGTTGATGGCGATGTCGTCGTACGCCACGTAGATCCCTGCCCCGAGCGTTGCCACTGGTAGGCCCAGCACGAGGGTCTGTACGTTCAACAGCGTGGCGGACTGCGAGTTATCGCCTGAGAAATTGACGACGCGCGTCCCGTCCAGCCACAACTCCGACACCCCTACCGTCGCGCTGGTCATCTGGTGTCGCCATTCCACAACGTGCCAGGCATCAGGTGTCATCGCCGCAGATGCCGCCCCCAACAGTGTGCCGCTGGGAAGCCCACCCTGGCGCAATCGCAGCAATCCGTCACCCGAGTTGTAGGTCAGACAGGCAACGTTTGCGCTTGCCGAATCGGCCAATGCCGCGATGACGAATTCGCTCCCTGGCGGATGCACGTAGATCGCCAAGCGAATCCAGACGTCCGTCTTGGGACCGCCGAACGACAACCCTTTCGTCGCCGACGCAAGGGTTGCTCCATTGGCCAAACACTTGAGGCAGTACGAACCAGCACGAGGTGTCGGGTTCGTGTTGACGACCGCTACAACCCCGTTCGTGCCCGTCGTGCTCACTCCCGCCTCGGCCACATCGCCCGTCTCGTAGCCCGTCGTCAGCAGTCGGGTCATGGTGGCGGCGGTCCTCCAGGGTCCAGCACGGCCATGATCTGCTGGATGTACGCGCGCAGCTCGACGTCGACCCCACTGGCAGGCCCCGGCGGTCCCTGAGGGCCAGTCGGCCCTTGCGGTCCCTGCGGCCCGGTCTCGCCTTGCGGCCCGGTCGGGCCAGTCGGCCCTTCCCACGCCGGCGGGTAGTCCGGCTCCAGGGGCGGGCCGGGCACCCACGACACTGGTTGCAGCGGCGGCGCCGGCGCGCGGTTGGGCGGCAGCAACGGCGGGGCTTTCGGTCCGACGGAGGGCATGAGTTGCGTGTCAGCCGCCATACGTCAGGTCCTCCAGCGAGGTGATGACTGGACGAGCCTCGAGCGCGGCGACGCGTGCCACGAGCGCATCCCATTCGGCCTGGGTCGGCGGGCGGATGTCCGGATCGAGCATCGGCGCGGTGATGCTCCCGTCGGGCAGGATGAGCGTTGCCGGCTGGGCCGACCCGGCCTGGAGCTCGAACGACGTGGCGACGATGAGACGCCCCGTATGCCGCCAGGTGCCGTCGGTCTGCTGGCCGCCGATGATCAGGTACGGGTCGCGGCCGGTCAGCGGCATCACACGTTCTGGACGGCCGCGCCGCGGCGCTTGATGACGATCGACGCGCGCGTGCCGGTCTGCGCCTGTCGGTTGTTCCGCCGCCCCACAGCTGCTTCGATCTGGTGGTACATGCGCGCGTATTCCCGCTCGTCGGTGAGGCCCAGCTCGCGCATGCCGTCGGCGACGTTCAGCCCCAGCCACTGCTCGGCGTCGATCACATCCGGCGTGCGCGCGTCCCCCGCCCCCTCCTGGTCGCCGTCGAGGCAGTAGCCGTCCCGCTCGACACACAGCCGGTCAGAGACCCCGGACAGCAGGTGATGCACGCCTTCCACCTCCGCCTGGGTCTGGCAGTACCGCGTCTGCATACCGCTGCCGGTGCTGAACATCACGCGATAGAAGCCCGGCCCGAAGGAGCATTCGGGCCGGTGCGCCACGGTGACCAGCAGCTGCTCGTCGATCATGCGTTGGCGACCACCTCGCGCGCGGCGGCGATCCAGGCCGTCTGAATCGCATCGTCGAGCTCGCCCCAGGGCGGCAGGTCATCGCCAGTCACCAGCGACGTACCGCCGGTGTTGGTGCAGTACGCCTCGTAGGCGATCTGTCCGAGGCGTTGATCTTCGGCTTGCATGGTCATGAGGTGGTCATGAGGTCGTGAAGGTGCGGTCGGACGAATAGGTGGTGATGCCGTTCGCGGTCGCGCGGATGCGGTAGTGGTAGAGCGTCCCCCCCGTCAGTCCCGTCAGGGGCTTGGTCTGCGCGCCGGTCCCCGACCCCTCCGTGTTCATCGACCCGTAGGCCAGCGTCGTGCCGTACTCGACCTGATTGGTCGATGCCGGCGACAGGGTGAAGTTGATGGTCGCGCCGGTCGTGGTGATGCCCGTCACCGAGATCGCGCTGATCACCGGCGCCAGCCCGCCACCATTCGCCACCGAGCCGGCGGGCGGGATCGCGACGCTGGCGTTGGCCGGCCAGCCGCCAGGCGGTGCTGGCGTCCCCGTCTCATTGCCGCGCCAGTCAACCGGCGTGTGCGTCCATAGCCCTCCGGAGGCGCCCGTCTGTGCGGCGATCGAGCCGCCGTCGACGGGCATCTACGTGACCTTCGCCTTCGCTGCCGGCTTGGGCTCGTCCGCCTTCGCCGGTTCTTTCTTGCCCTGCTCGGCGTTGTAGGCGACCAGGTCGGGGATGTCCTGCTCGGCGCCTTTGGAGAATCCCTTGCGCTCGTAGGTCTCGCTGTTGGCCAGCGGGGCGATGAACGTCCCGCCGTCGGGCTTCGTCCAGCTCACATACGCGGTCTGCGAGATCTGCTTGTCCGGACCCGTGGTCGCGTCGGCCGCCGTATTCGGCTTGAGCTCGAGCACGTCCTTGGGCGAGGCCTCGACCTTGGGCAATTTGGCGAGCACCTCCACGAGGGTCTCGGTGCTCTGCGGAATCGGGTTCTGCGTGGTCGGCATCAGGCTGGCTTCCTTCCACGTCGCGACTGCTCGATCGGGTCGTAGCCGGTCCCCTCGAGGGTCCTGGTTCTGCCACGTTCGAGCGTGGCCTGCAGGCCCTCGATCGACGCCGCTTCGGACGTCTCGACGCCCTGCAGCAAGCGCTCCTCGGCGGCATCTCTGCGCGCCTGTGGCGTGTTGCGCGGCGTGATGATGCGAATGTTCTTGCCGGTCTCTTCCTTGATCTGGACCAGGTACTCGCGCAGCTGCTCGAGCGACCACCCGTCGAACGTGTCCTCGAGCGTCAGGTTGCGATCGCGATCGCTCGCCCTGCGAATCGCGTTGATGATCTTTGCCTTCTCGATCTGGTCGGCCAGGATGGTGGGATATTCGTCCTCGACGTACTGGCGCGCCTCGCTCTTCCTGTCAGCTCGTCCAGGTGCGTCGCTGAGCAAATGGAATCCCTTGTCCTGGTAGTAGGCGCGGTTCTGCGGGTCGCCCTGGAGTGAGACCACCGTGCCGTCAGGCTTCAGGTACAGGCGCTGCGGGTAGTTGTAATTCTGGCCGCGCCGCGGCTGGGATGCCGCGGGCGGCGCCTGCTCGAGCAGGCGGTCGATGAAATCCGTCATTAGGTCCCTTCTTCCTTAGCTGGCGCCCAGGACCAGGACCCCCCACGTATCGCGCATCTCCTGGTGCCCGTAGATGACCTCGACGGCCAGCTTCCAGGAGAAGGTGTCGATGTCGTAGAAGATGTGCGTCTTCGGCGTGCGCTGCACCACCAGCGCGAGCGCGTCGCGGTGGAAGATGCCATTGTTCGCCTGGCCGCCGGCGGGCTTCACGAGGTTGGTGGTCACCGCGAGATTCAGCCCGTACATGTCGCCGAGCATGCCCGTCTTGACCGGCTTCGGGTTGCCGATATAGAGCGCGTTGCTCCAGCGATCGAGCGCCAGCTTCGCCACCTTCTCCGCGGGGCTCATGATGAAGAAGCGGTCTTCCTGCGGCACGTCGGCGTCGTCGAGCAACTTGACCGCGGCGAGCACGTTCGCGTCCGAAACGGCCGTGCCGAGTGTGCCCACGGTCTGCGAGAAGCCGCCGATGTCGGTGGCGAGTTTGGTGTCGATGTCCTTGGCGACCGCGTACCCGAGCTTGCGCTGGTACTCGTTCTGCGTGTCGACGATCGACTGCACCTTGACGATGTCCTCGATACCGACCGCGGCGTAGGACCAGATGTTCAGGGTGATCGTGGTCGCGGTCTCCGCGACCGTCTCGTACGTGATGACGGCGTTCTCGGTCTTGGCGCGCGCGGCCAGGTTGCCGATGCTGGCGACCTTGACGCTCTTGCCGACGCTGGCGTCGTCCTCGAACCCGCGGTTGACGCTCTTGGCCAGCACGAGATTGGACTCGGCGGCCCGCAACACTTGCTTGCTCCAGATGTCGGGCGAGAAGACACCATCAGCAATCGTCTTGTCGACGAATTCCAGAGCCCCGGTGGCCATGGTTCGTATTCTCCCTTAGCGCCTCTTGGTGAGAAGAGGAGATCAGCGCCTGTCGATGGGAATACCGCGTGTGCTGCGGTAGCGCACACCGTTGCGCGGCCGGCCGTTATCGTCGAAATACTGCTCGTACTCCTCGAGGTTCATGCGGTCGATCTGTTCGTCCGTGATCTCGCGGACGCCGGTTGGTCGACCGTCAACTCGTTCTGGAGTCTGCTCGGCGCCGACGGTTTCGCTGAGCAGTGCCTTGCGCAACGCCGGCTCCCGGCGCTTGAGCTCCGCCTCGACCGCCGCTGTGAGTCGGTGGCTCACCGCGGCCTCGACAGTCGCTCCAAGATACTCCGCCACGCCGTCGGCGTATGACTTGCCGACACCGTAGTTCTTGCCCTGGACCTGCTGCTGGATGTCGGGCGGCAGGCTCTGCTGAAAACGCGAGACGCCATCCATGAACGGCGTCATCGCATCCGCGGCCTGCTGCTGCGACAACTGCTGCTGCACCTCCGGCGCGGTCAGCTCGCCGAGGCGGTAGTAATCGCCACGCTGGACAGCTTCATTTCGCTCGCGCTCAAGCGCCTGCTGGCGTTCCTTCTCGATCAAGGATCGGGCGCGCTTGTTCGCTATGTCGCCGAACCAGCCAGCGATCTGCGGGTGTTTCTCCAGCTCGTCGATGGGCACGTTCTTGAGCAGCGTCGCCAGCATCGCCTGCGGGTCGGATGCGTCGCGGACCTGCTGCAGCCAATCCGGTGGAGGACTCCCTGCCGTCTCACCTGCTGCAGCCGGCTGCTCGCCCTCGCTCGCGGCCGGAGCAGTCGTCTCCGCTTCAACCGAGGATTCCGCCGGCGCCGGCGTTGGAGCGCTCCCGCTGGCGCTGGCGGATCGACCGTTGCGCCGCTGCGTGGCTGGCGCAGCAGCTGGTGGTGGCGATGGCTCGGCTGCGGCTGGAGAAGTGGCCGCCTCGTCCTCCTCGAGCAGATCGGGGTGAATCCCCCGATCGGTCATCGTCATGACTTCGGCTTCGGCTTTCCGGCCTGACGCATGGCGATCGCGCCGCCCTGACGCTGGGGCTTCCCGGCCTTCCGCTCGCGCCGAATATTCCGCGAGATCACCTTCTGGCTCGAGCCCTTCTCAAGCGGCATGGATTCAGAGTCCTCCTGAGCGTTTGACGGTGCCGTAGGTCGACGGCGCCTGGAAGCCGGGCATGGTGTTGCGGATCTGCTGCAGCGCGTCCTCGGGGGTAATCCCGAACTTCTCCTGCATGCCTTGCAGCACCATCGATTGGGTGCTGACCGGGCTCTTGAAGAACTCGACCGAGTTGAGCTTGTTCGGCGTGGGGATCGCTGACAGCACCTGGTCCACGCCAGCCTGGTTGGTGCCCGGCTGGCGGATGTCGTCGATCATCTGCTGCAGGTAGCCCATCCCGCCGCTGCCCGCGCCGGGCACGGTTCCGAGCTGGCCGAAGCCGCTCACGCCCTGGCCGCCGAGCAGACGGTTCATCTGACCCATCGCGGCTTGTTGGCGGAACGGGTTGGCCTGCAGGCCCGCCGCGGTGGTGATCAAGCCGAGCTGCTGCTGATATGCCTGTTGCTGCGCTTGCTGCGTCTGCTGCCCCTGGTACTGCCCGGTCAGCCCGGCCTGCGTGATCCCCAACCCCTCGTTGAACTGACGGACCGCTTCGGTGAACTTGTCCTTGTCCAGGCCGAAGGACAGATCGAACTGGCGGATTGCTTCCTTCAGCGCGGCCTGGTTGCCCTGCGCGATCGCCGCAAGCATGGCGTCGATGCCCGACGAGAGTTGATTCAGGCCCGTCTGCTGCTGGGTGGTCGTGGTGGTCCTCGTTCCCGCGCCCGGACTTGTGCCCGTGCTCGCTGCTGCCTGTCCGCCCGCGGCCGTGCGGTTGTAGACCTCCACCGGGTTGCCCACGCCGTCCCATTGCGCGGCCGCCAGTTCCTGCATGATCTGGGTGCCGGTCTTGACCCCGTTCGGCGTCTGGAACAGGTCATCGCCATATTCGTTCTGTCCGGTGGCCTGCGGATTGACCATCGTCCGCGCATCGCCTGGATCCTGCCCACCCGTGTACCCCTGCTGCTGGTCCTGCGGACCCGCACTGGGGAGATCCTCGCGCCACTCCTGCCCTACGTACCTACCCATGCGTCATGTCCTCAGGCATTGATCGTGATCGTGGTCGGCGCCTTGAACGGATTCGCTCGAGCGACGGACTGCGCAGCGCTTTCGATCGGTCCCCACTGGCTGAGTTGTGCCGTCTGGGGCGCCTGGAAGCCAGCTGCTGTCGGCGACGGTCCGCTCGGCGCGATGCCGCCCGGCTGGTTCTGCGGCCAGCTCGGCTGATTCGACGCGTTTCCTCCCGGACTGACCAACCCGCCACCCTGCTGCTGGGTGGCCTGTGCCGCCTGGGCCGCCTGCTGGGTCTGCTGCACCTGCGGCGGCGGCTGGCCACCATTGAGCGCCTGGTAGCGCTCGATCATCTGGGTGATGACACCCATGGCGGCCTGTCCCTGCGGACTGAGGGCCGCGCCTGGCGCCGCGGCGTTCACCATGCGGGCCGCGGTGTCGAGCACCGATTGTCCGCCAAGCGCCTCGCCTGAGGCGCCGAAGGCGCCGCCCACGATATTGGCTATCGCGCCCGGTGGCGGCGCCCCCTGCAACCCACCGCCGATCATTCCATAACGACCGGCGCTGCCCTGGGAAAAGTTACCGAGGTTGGACAGGCTCTGATTGACCAGGTTGCCGAACAGTGTGCCGCGGTTCTGCAGCAAGCCCGCGCCGGTCTGGGCGCCCTGGCTCTGCGCCTGCCGCTCGGCACCATACAGGCTCGCGGCCGCGGAGCCGGTGGTGGAAAGTAACTGGTTCTGGCCCGTCTGCTGCGCCTCGGCGGCGCGCTGCTCGCGGTCCAGGGCTGCCTGCTCTTCGCGCGACTTCAGCGTGGCGGTTTCGCTGGTGCCTCTCTGCTCGAGCTCGGCCCCGCGCAGTTGGTTCTGCCGCTCCTGGATCTCGTTCGCCTGGCGCTGGGTGAGCTGGTCGAGCTTGAGCTTGTCCTCGGCGAGCCGCTGGGTGTTGGCGTTATCCGATGCGACGCGGGCTTCCTGGGCCTGGTTGAGGCCCAGCATGCCCTCCTCGTAGCCGATGCGCGCGGCCTGCGCCTTGGCATTTTCCGCTGCCACAAACGCGTTGGTCGCGGCGTTCTGACTGGCGATCTCGTTCGCCGTCGCCGTGTTGCGTGCGTTGTCGGAGGCGGCCTGCTGGCGGATCTTGATGTCCTGGTCGGTCAACCCCTGGCTGCGGAGATCGCGGTCCATCTGCGCGATCTCTTCGTCGGTCATGAACAGCCCGCGGTTCTGCTGATTCTTGGCACGGTTGGCGTTCATCGCCTGCAGGTCGGCGAGCTGCTGCTGGGCCTGCGCGGCCTGGACGCGGGCGTTCTCGCGCGCGGCGTTGGCCTGCTCGATGCGCGCATTCGTCTCGGCCTCGCCAGCGCCGGCTTGCGGCTTCTCGACGTCGACGATGGTGAAATCGACCTCGTCACCCAGGTCGGGGATGGGGTCGTAGCCCTCGCGGTAGGGACCCGGCGGCCGTTGAGCCGTCAGCGCCACTCGGCGGGTGGCACCGCCAGGTCCGCTGAGCACCACGGTGTACTGGCCCGGCGTCGGAACGCCGTCGTCATTGACCGCTGGCGCCGGCTTCCCGAGGACAGACCAACCGTCGCCCAGGTTCAGTTGGCTCGCGAGCTGGCTCAGCTTTGGCATGTCAGGCAACTCCTGCTGTCGCCGTCAGCGGCGAACGAAACGTGCTGGCCAATGGCGACGGATTCACCAGGCGACCCACGACACGTTCGCCGAGAGCCTGCCGCCGCTGCCGCTCCTGGGTTGGCGTCATGCGCTCCCACTCGCGCGCCACTCGCGCGCTGGCCTTGTTGCTGGCCGACGCGAGCACACGTGCTTTCTGGTCGTCATTCATCCGCTGCCACGCGCCGGACTGCATGTAGCCGCGCATGAGCTGCTCGAGGTATTCGCCGCGGCGCTCCGCTAGTTCTCGCTTCTCCGACTCGCTGAGACGGATTGTTGCGCCACGCGACGTCAACTGCTGGGGATACTCCGTCGGCGGTCGCACGCTGTAGCCCAAACGGTTGAGGCGATACATCTCCGCGGCGATCGGCGACTGCGTGCCACCCGTTTCGGCAGCCAGGAGGTTGCCCAGCAATCCCTGTCGCTCGCGTTCTGCCGGCTGACCCGTGGTCATCTCGACCTTCGGCTCGAGGGTTTCTGCTAGCCCAGGGATGCGCGACGTCCAGCGGTCGACCACCGATTGCGGAAAGTCCTTGCTGACCTCGCGCACGTTCTCGTCGATCGCCTGCTCGACCTGGTTCAGGACCGCAGGCGAGGCGCGGTCGGTGTAGCTCGTGAGCAGCCGCCCGGCGGCACCAGTGAGTCCGCCCTGGCCGATCGCTCCGATCGTATCGAATACGGTGCTGGCGTAGTACGCGTTGCTGAGGGTCTTGCCCCACGCGTTCAGCACGGCGCCCAGGTACTCGCGATCGTCGGCGCCCGGCTTGTTGCCGGTCTTCTGCCACGCTTCGACCGCCGCAGCGGGGATCGCCAGCGGCAGCTGGAAAGCGCCCCAGCCCGAGTAGTCGACCCAGGTGCCATTGATGCGCACGCTATTCGGATGCTCGAGGTCCTCGGGCCCGGTGATGTTGCCGGCCAGCGTGTTCGAAACGATCACCGAGGAGATGACGCTCTGCACGCCGAGCTGGCCGAGCTCCCGCTGAGCTCCTGCGCGGTCGCCCTTCCGCAGCGCATCTGCGAGGCCGTACAGGTGGCGCGCCTCGCCAATGCCAGGGATGCGCCCGATGCCGATGTCGAACAATCGCTGCGGCATGCCCGAGAACGGGACCAGCGCGTCGACGAGCAGCCCGAACGCCTGTTTTCCGCCCGCCTGGAGCTTGTCTTTCCACGCCGGGCTCTCGGCGACAGCACCGAGCAGACCCTCTTTCCAGCGACCGAAGGCGTTGTGCGTGTCCTGAGGCCCGGCGGCTCCCATGGCCTGGAACACGCTCGCGGCGCCGGCGCGCTGCCCCGCGTCGTAGATCTGCCGCTGGTTCGCCTGCAGCACCTGTTGAATTTCCTGCGGTGTCTTCGCGCCAGCTTCGTTGATGAGCCGCTGGGCCTCCATCGCCGAGCCCATGTGGCCACCCAGAACGCGGAAGAAATCGTCGGTGGCGCCGATGAAGCGGAACACCGGTAGCCAGCGCGCGGTCTTCTCGCCTGGGCGCGTCTGCGATGACACCCCGCTCGAGAGCGACTCGGCGAACTTGCGCAGCGCTTCGGGGATCGACCCAACCGCGGCACGCACGCCGATGTAGGCCTGGTCGCCGGCGCCCCCCGCCGCGGCCGCTAGCGGCATGCGGCCCAGCTCGACCATCTGGCTGGCGACATTGGCCACGTGCGTCTTGAGGCCCAGGAGGAGATTCTGCTTGCCGAGCGCGGAGATGACCTGCGCGGGCGTCTGGGAGGGCGCGGTCATCTCCGCGGCCGGCATGCCCGGCAACTCCGCCGGTGGGGCGCCGACGGTGCGTCGGATCTGCGCGAGCTCGTCGAGGCTCGGCGTCAGGCCGCGCGCTTGCTGCACGACACCTCGCGCGACGCCGGGCGCCGCCATGCCGCCCAGACCGAAGGCGATGTCTCTCCCCACGCGGACCCACGGGTTCTGCTTGTCCTCCTCGGACATCGTCGCCTCGCTCGCGGCCACACCTCCGACCGCTCCGCCGAGGTTCCCTGCGAGCATCGGATTGACCTGCGCTGGCTGGCGCCGCAAGCCCTCGTCGACCGGTTGGGCCATCTTCGGCGGGGGGAGCTCGTCGACGGCGGCGCGCGGGGGAACGTCTGACACGCGTGTGATCGCTTGCTTGGTCTGTTCGGCGACCTGCGTCAGCCGCTCGACATCCAGCGCGCCACGTTCGTCGCGCAACAGCGTGCCGATGGGACCGTCTGCCAGGCGCCGCGCGATGTCCTGCGTCGAGGCGTTGGCCCAGCGGCCGGCATCGCGGAGCACACCCTCCGTCGCCATTCGCGCCCCGGTGAGCTGGCGCCCGGCGGCCGCGGCTGCGGGCCACTGGCGAATCGGTTGTCGCGCGAGCTGGCCCATGCTGATGCCGCGCGCGAGCATGCCCTCCATGCCGGTCGGCACCAGAAGATTGACGGCCAAGCCAGCCAGATCAGCAACGGTCGTGCTGGGCAAGCCGAATGGCAGCGCCACCTCGTCTGCCGTTTCGGGCACGGCTGCTTTGAGCCCGGCTGAAAAGGCTCCGCCCGGATCTGCGGACGCCGCACTCTGGCGGTACAGCAGGCGAACAACCGCCTCTTCCTGCGGGTTCAGGTCCTGCCCACTCTGCAACTGCCGCAAAACACGCGTCAAACTGAGCTCAAGCGGCTCACCCATCTGGCGTTCCGCGTCGGCCGCGAATGCCCTTGCAAAGATGGAGCCCCGTTCACCGAATTGCCTCAGGCGTTCGAACTGGCTCTGCGGATCCTCGATCGTGCGCGCCGCCTCGGCGAACGGGGTCAGCTCCAGGCCCTGGCGCACCAGTCCGCGGTAGGCATCGAACGGACTCGTGCTCTCCGTACCCGCACCTGTGCTCGGCTCGGTTGGCGCGGCCGCCGCCGTCATCGGCGCGCCGAACGCGCGCGGCTGCATGATGTCGGCGCGCGTCTGGTCAAGCCGCTCGGATGCCTGACGGCTCAGCTCGTCTATCCGTTGCTGGTTCGAACGACGGAACGCCTCGAACTCGTCCGCGATCTGGCGACTCCGTTCGATCGTGCGCTGCAGCACATCGCCCGATTGCCGCGCGCGGTCCTCGGCCTCGGAGCGCAGCTGGGCGCCGCGGTCAACCGCCTGCTGGGTCAGGTTCGCGCCGGCCTCGAGGGCCTGTTGCGCCAGGTTCGGCCTCTGTGTGGTGGCAGAGCGATCGCTGCCACCTACGAGCGGTTGGCCACCACCGAACAAGGACTGGAAGATCTGGCCGGCGCGCTCGGGCGAGACCGACACCTGACCCGTGCGTTGCCCGAACGTTGCCAGATCGATGCCCGTGATGTTCCTGGCGACGCCATTGGCGAGCGCGGCGCCCAGGTAACCCGGATTGCCGGCCGTGCCGATCGCCCACTGCAGCGCTTCGATCGGGTGCTCCTCAACGTACTTGCGCGCCTGGTCCAGCGTCATACCGAACGCGTCGGCAAAGTTGTTGAGCTGTCCCTTCTCCGTGGACGTGCCGTAGAACTGCAGTGGCCCTGCCGAGGCGCCACCATCACCGCGGGCGTTGTCCAGCCCGCCCTCGGTCACAAGGATCGCCTGCACCGCCTTCTGGCCGTCGGGACCCAACCACCCAGCGAGGCGCGCGGCCTCGCCCAGGATCCACTGCCCTCGACTGCTGAGAGATCCGCTCGCTTGCGGCCCACCACCTGAGATCGCCGCGGTGGTCGGGACCTCTGACGGCGCCGTCACACTCCGTCCGCCGGCCTGGGCCATGGCCTGCTCGCGCCCCTGCACGTACGGCCGTGGGTCGATCAGCCTGTCGAGCGGATCTCCGGATGCGACGTTCTGGCGCACTTCGTAATGGAGGTGCGGAGAGCCCTCGGTGCCACTCTCGCCCATCGTGGCGATCGGATCGCCGCGGTTCACACGCTGGCCAACCCGCAGTCCAGGCCTGGTGCCGCCCAGGTGCATGTACGCGTGGGTGAGCCCCTGGTCATCCTGGACGTACACCATCAGGCCACCGGCGCCGCTGTCGCGCTGGATGAGACTCACCGTACCCGGCTCGAAGGCCTCGACTGGCGCGCCAATGCCACCGCCGCCCTTCGGCACCAGGTCGATGCCTCGGTGCGGCGTGCCGGTGCGGTAATTGCCGGTGTAGGTGCTGCCGAAGTCGAAGCTGGGCTGCCAGCGATCGGCCGGATTCGCCGTTGCGGGGGCGGGTGGCGCGGCCGGCTCCTCCGTAGCAGACAGCGCCGGTGCACCGCTGCTGGTGATCCCAGCAGCCGGCGCCGAAGGCTGTGGCCGGTTGAGCGTGCTCAGCCAGTTGTCGAAACGAGCCGCGCGGTCCTGCGGTGTCTCGGCTGGCGCTACTGGCGTCGGAGGGGAAGGAGGAGATGGTGCGGTGATGCTCGGCGCCTGGCCCAACCCTTGCCCCGTCGGAAGTGGCGGGGTTGCCGGCGCCGCACCAATGGCCTGCTGGCGGCCTTGCAGCCACTGGTCGAACTGCGCCGCGCGCTGCTGGACCTCGGCACGGAGCGGCGTGCTCGCCGACTCGAGCGCGCCGACAACTGGCTGCGCCACCTGTTGCACGGTGGTCTGGGCAGCCTGAGTCGTCTGTGCGGCCTGCTGGCGTTGCTGGTCGAGCCAATCGTCGAACTGGCGGCGCCGCGCCTCCACCGCGTCCTCGTGCAGCAGCGTGCCGGGCATCAGACCCAGAACCTCGGCTCGTCGGTGATTGGCCCGATGCGGGCCGCGTCAGCTTTCGGCCGTGTCAGCTCGGCCTGGATCCGCGCGGGATCCTGGTGGCCACGAGGTACACGATCGCCCACCACACCAGGAGACTCGTGATGAATCTGATGGCGGCAGCTATCGTTCCCGTGGCTTCCACCACGGCGACGAGGCCTGCTCCGATCATCAGTCCGAAATCGGGTCCACCCAGAAGGTTGGTGATCAGGGCGATGGCAAAGGCGACGCCAAATGTCTTCAGGGCAGTGCTCATGGCCGGGCTCCAATCGCCTGCTGGTGCCGGTCAGTGTAAACGTCGTCATAGACCTGGCACTGGCACGGCGACCGGCGGCGGCGCGGCGAGCGCCGGTCCCGCCACGGACGGACCGGCCAGCGCTTGCTCGAGGGCCTGCAGGGCCGCAACTTCCGGACCTGGTGTCGGTGCTGGCGCGGCAGGTTGCGGCGCTGGAGGTGTACCCGGCGCGCCGAGCTGGTCAGGCTGCGGCAAGCTTGGCATCGGCATGCTCGGCATCTCGGCCGGCAGCAGCACGCCGATCTGCCGAGCGACCTTGATGAACTGGCGCGGATCGCGCCGGGCCTCGGCCTGCAACCACTCGCGGTCCTGGTCCTGGTACTTCGCCCGGTACAGCGTCTGCAGCTGCTCGTCGTTGGCGCGCTCGAGGTCCGGGCTGGGCGGCCCAGCGAAGAGTTGCCGACCCAGGACCTGGGCGTCGCCGTTCACCTCATCGGTGATCTGATCGCGCAGGACCTCAACCTCGTTCCGCTTCGGCACGTTCCTTTACCCGCCCCCGCCCGTGGCCTGCTGGGCACCCTGGACAACTTGCTGGTATGCCGGCGGAGCGACGCCGGCCCCGTTCGGCGCCGCGGCAAGCGCGGCCAGGTCCGGAACGCCGCCCATGCCAGGCGCTCCGCCCTCGAAGACGCCCGGCTGCGGCACGCCCTGCCCACTCGGCGGCAGACCTGCCTGTCCACCCTGCACCTGGCCCTGCACGGCGAGTTGCTCCGCCTGCTGGGCCGTCGCGAGGATGTCGCCGCGACCGGCAAACATGAACACCTGCGAGTCCAGCCACTGCAGGTATTCCTCACTCTGGCGGATGCGGTCGCGCTGCCTCGAGCGGCGGATCTCGTCGGGGTTATCGCCCAGGAACTCGATCGCCTCGTCCGAGCCCCACGTGCCAGCGGCCAGGCGTTCGTGCGCGTAGCGCGCCTTCATCATGTCGTCGGTCGGCAACTGCTGCTGCACCTGCCACTTGATGCGCACCGGCCGCTCGAAGTCCTCGGCTTTGAGACCGATGTAGCCGCCGCGGCCGTACTGCTCTTCGCTCTCGCCGGCCGAGTACCCGACGTAGATCGTTTCTTTGACCTTGTGGCGCGCCAGGTCCCACAGCTTCTCGGTCTGGCCCTTGAGTAGCGACGCAATGCCATTACTGATCGGCGCAACGCGTGTGCGGGAGTAACTCAAGATCTGCGAGATGGCGAAGCCGGCGCCTTCCATACCGCTGAGCGTGGTGACGCGCGGGCTCTCGAGCTGCGCGATCGCCTGGTCGATCAGGCTCATGTGCTTTTCCAGCGTGTTCGGCTCGGAGTAGTCGATGCGCTGCAGCTGGCGCCCCGGCCCGAGGTTGACGATCTCGCCGGGCAGCGGACCGGGCTCGCGGTCGCGCGGCTTGCCGTCGTTGCCGATCACGGGCGCCGCGGTGGTGTCGCCGTAGTTCACCAGCGGACTCAGCAAGTCGCGCGCGATGTACTGCGCGTGCATGGCTCGCAGGTACTGGCGATATTGGACCAGCCACAGCTTGGTCTGGGAGATGCCCCAGCCGACCTTGCGGTTGCGCCAGTGCGCCATCCACAGGCCAGGGGCGAAGTCGTAGGGGACGCCGAACGGGTAGCCGTGACGGAACTGCTTGACAATCGCCGAGGTCGGGCTGCCCTTGTAGTTCGTGCCGCCGACTGCCCACGTGCAGAACTCCTCGTCCCAATGCTCGAGCAGGTTGATCGAGGTCGGCAGGGTGCGGCTATTGTTCTCCGCCTGCGGCCGCCCCAGCTCCTCGGGCACGATGTCGCCGTCGGCGCTCAGCGCCAGTCGATAGCGGCGGAGCGTCGAGCGTAGCGGCCGATCGGTGACCTCGAGGACCTCGCACAGGCGGCCACCGGAGAAGACGGGGTAGATCGCGCGCGGATCCACGTACTGCCACGCGAAGGGTGGCCCGGCGCTCTTCTTGGCATCCTCCGTGGCTCGGTCATACTCCCGATATGCCTCCGGGCTGTCCTTGCCGTTCGGCGCCTTGAGCGAGTACCGCAGGTCCCACGCGTCGCGGGTGAAGAGGACCTTGGCCCAGGCGCCGCCGTCATTCAGCGCGCTGTCGGTAATCGCGTTCATGGTGTCCTGACCGGGGTCACGGCTCCCGCACTGCCAGAACACCTCCTCGGTCCAGTGTTCGCGCATGCTCGCATTCGTCTGCGCCGCATCGCCTTCGCCCGCTTTGAGCATCAGTTTCGGGCGTTCCATGGTCATGATCGCGGTCTGCTGGAACGCCTCTTCGGTGATGTCCGGGTCGCGCGGATCGACCTGGACGAGCGTGTACTTCGCGTCGGCGCCGGACATGGCCGGCACGCGCATCTCGCGCTGCTTGCGCGTGTTGTCCAGCTGGTTGTCGTCGTCGATGTAGAGGTCGCCGAGCTCGGTCTGCAGACCCTGCAGGTATTCGGTGCTCGGCGCCTTGAGGCTGAGTTCCTTCTCAGCCACGCCGCGGCTCCAGCTTCTCCAGCTCGAGGTACTGGTACCAGATCGGCAGCAGCGCACGGCTCGGGCGGATCGTGGTCGGCGCGCCCGGATAGAGGTTCCCCGTCACGCTCAAGAAGCGACGCCTCGAGTAGATCTCCACATCGTCACGACGCCGGCGCCCCTCGGGGAGGGCACCCAGGACCCACACGTGCACGCCGTCATGACTCGGCGACCACTCGGTGTACGAGTCGAGCTGCCGGATGATCGCCTCGTCGCGTACCTGGTGCTCGAGCAGGTGGTCCAGGTCGAACGCGAGCAGGTGCTGCCACTCGACGAACGCGTACGACAGGCCATCCCAGCCGCCCGCCCGATACGCGTCATAGCACTCCTGGAAGGTCGACCAGGTGCCAGGGTTCGCGCCGTCCGCTGGAGAAACACCGTCGGGCTGGAACGGCGGCTTACTGGTGCGGCCGGCGCTATCGGTGGTGTAGCGCCAGAGCGCCCACTGGTGGCGATGCTTCAGCAGCGCAGGGATGCCGGTCGGACTGACGGACACGGCACCGCCGGCGGGGCGTTCCTTGCTGGCGCGACGCACCGCGAGGGCTGTCTGACCGGAGAGGTTCTGCAGCCAGCGGGGCTGGATGACCAAGGGCTGGGCCTGGGGCACTGCCATCTTCTTCGGAGAAGGGGGCTGTCCCGGACCCGGAGAGCGGCGAGCTGGTCCCTCGAGCACTCGGGCCGGGACCAGCGGACCGCTCTCACTCTACAAGAAGGCGTCAACCATCAAGGCCGGCGCTCGTATTTTCCTTGCCCTGCCTTGCCATGCCGCGCCAGGCCCGGCCATGCCGCGCCAGGCCTCGCCCCGCGTCGCCATGCCGCGCCAAGACGAGCCATGCCTCGCCGGGCCACGCATTGCCTAGCCCCGCCGGGCCTCGCCCGGCCTCGCCCCGCCCCGGCTAGCCTTGCCTACACCTGCTTGCCATCCGCTCGCAGCAGATCTTCGATGCGATTGAGCCGTTGTTCATGCGACGAGACGATCCCCACGAGGGCGACATTGATGCGGTTCTGTCGGTCCCACATGTCGCGCTCTTCGGTCGTCAAGACAGCAAGATCCGTCGCGCGCGCAATGACCATCATCTTGTCGAGCTGGCGGCGTGCGCGCTGCTTGCGATCCGTGCTCGCGCGCACGTGCTCGCCAGCCTTGATCACCCGATAGCCAAGTCCTGGGACCGCTTCGAGCCAACGGAAGCGCAGTGCAGCGAACTCCTGGCACGCGCGATAGATGGGCCCACGATTGCGCTTGAAGGGTCGCTTGAGACAGGTGCTCAGGTCCTCGTATGTGACGATGTCGTCGAACTCAGCGTGAGACAGCAGCTGGTCATAGATCAGTCTCCACTCAGGCGTCTTTACCGCCCGCGGCTCAGGCGTCTTTGCCGGCCGCGAGGACATCGCGTGTGCCCCCATTCCTGCGCTGCTGGTGCAGCACCTCGGCACGAGTCCGCTCGCCCGCGACCGTCACGCCGAACCGTCCATAGCCAAGCTTGCGCGCGTCGCCGAGCCCTTCGCTGCGGCCAGCCCGCTCAGCAATGGCGATGAGAACGTCGAGATCAATTACGTCTTCGGCCATCTCGACCTCGAAGGAGAGTGACCACACACGGAAGATGGGCCGCATGCGCATCACCTTGTTGCGCTGGACGCCAACGGCTATTCGCAGGCCAAACTCCGGCTTCGCGAACAATTCCGCAAGCTCATGCGGCCCCGGATAGGTGAGCGGCAGGCGATCGGTCAGCATCGAGATGCCGCGCACGATCGCCGTTCCATCACGCGTGATGGCTCCTGCATTCTGGAGGCAGCGCACGACGTTGGCCGCGGGAACATACATCCCGATGTCCGGCGCGTGATAGAGCCCACCGTACCACTCAAGGCGAGCGATCTCCGCATCGTCAGCCTCGGTGCGGTGCTTCTTCTTGTCGGTAAGCGCGGCGATTTGCTGCGTGTACGGGTCGTACTTGTCCGCCAACCGCACGTTGTGCATCACCAGCCCTGTTCGGCCCTGAAACTCGAACGCTACCTGCATCGCTTCTCCTCTCGATGAACTCCCTGCCATGCCACGCCGTGACTCGCCTCGCCTGACCAGGCCCCGCCCTGCCGGGCCGCGCCCCACCAAGCCCGGCCAAGCCATGCCCTGCCCTGCCGTGCCTTGTCGCTCCCTTCATTGCCGGTCTGCGAATGAGTACTTCGATCGGTGCATTGCCGGCTCGATCTTGGCCCCCTGGTAGGCGAGAGCCAGGGCCACAACACAGTCATCGTGTTGTCCTGCTGGTGCCGCGTAGCGCAGCAGACGGCTGGGCAGCACTGTGCTCTCGAACGCCAGCAGCTCGCCCGTCTGCACCGCGTCCTCGAGCAGCGTGATCGCTCCGCCCTCGATCGCGACGGACAGGTCGATGACGATCGCGGCCTTCGTCGCGTTGGTGGTCACGAACGGTGTCACGGGCAGCGGCGGCCGCGGGTCGCCGACCAGCGTGCGATAGCCGCGCTGCAGGCGTTCGATGATCGGCGTGCCCATCGCGTTCGCCTCGGCGATGATCTGCCGCGGCTTGTACGCCGCGGCGATGCGGTGCAATCGCTCGGTCTGGAACTCGTAGTCGATCTGCGAGAAGCGATCCACGAGGACCTGCTCCTGGGTGCTGGCATCGAGCACGCTGATGACGGTGAAGTCCTCGCTGCGGCCCCAGTCGATACCGAACACGTACTGATGGCCACGCTCCGGCGGTCGCGGCTGCAGTCGTGCGACCGCGCGCACGCCGCGGAAGACGGCCGCGTTGTCCAGCGACAGAAACTGCGCCAAATACTCCTGGGCGAAGGTCCGCTCGGGCATGTCCTTGCGCGCGGACTCGATCTCGGCAGCAGAAATAAACGGGTTGGCGCTCGAGGGCAACTGCCAGGACGCCCACTCGGGTTGCAGCGGGTCCTGGCCGAGTTGAAAGAGCCCGTAGAAGAAGTCCATCCCCTTCGGCGTCGAAAAGAACCACGCGTCACCCTCGAGCACGCTCAGGGTCGGACGGATGCTCGCCTGCCAGACCTGCTCGAGATTGCGTACCAGCGCGGCCTCGTCGATGACCACGCGCCGATACTTGCGACTACGGCCAGCGTCCGGATCGTCGAGTGACCAGCATTCGACGGTGCCGCCGCCATGCACGGCGAGCCGATGCTGCTGCTCGCTGCGCGAGACGGTGACCGGCTCGAGCACGTCGCGCACCGAGCGCCAGACCTCGTCGAGGTACTTGTAGGTCGGCGCGAACCAGGCGCACGGCCAGCCGGCCTCAGCCGCGGTCGCGACGCGGTTGATGCCAAGCGTGGTCTTGCCGATTTGGCGGCCACATGCGGCGACATTGAATCGCTTGGCTTCATCGACCATCCGTTGCTGGACGCGGTGCAGCGGTGGCAGGGTCGGGAAGCTCGGGGGCGCTGCTGGCAGGTCGGAAACCTGCGAGAAGTCGAATGAGCGTATCGCGCTCAGCAACCAGGAGTCCGGCAAGCTCGGCAGCGGACTGTTTTTCAAGCCACTCCGCGCGAGCTGCTGCCTGAAGTTGAGCTCGAAGCGTGAGCGTGTGCTGCTCGACGAGGTCATACAGCAGATCCTCGAGGGTGGCGGGTTCTCGCAACGCGCGCGCGCGTTGGTCGGTTGCAACTGTTGCAACTGCCGCTACCCAGCGCGACACAAGCGCCTTGTCGAGACCATGCTGTCTCGCGACTTCGGACAGGGACGCGCCGGCGATGACCTCGGCGACGGCCTGGGCGCGGAGCTCGGGCGGATGGGCGACGCCGCGTGGCATCGTTCAGGCTACGACCGCCTGTTGTCGACTGCGCTGGAGCCGAGAAAGGGTCTGTCACCAGCAGCTCGGTCACCAGCAGCTCGCTTGAGGACGTCTCCCAGCGACGGGTGCCGACGCCAGACGATGACGCGTTTGGGGATCGTCATCTGCTCGCTGATGTAGTCGTTGCCAGACCAGGACATCGTCAGGGTGAGGGCGTCGTCATCTTCGCACAGGACGTAGCCGATCGTGACGCAGTACATGCTCAGACGACGCTTCGGGTTGCCGATCTCCGCCTCGCGCTGGGTCCAGCCGTTCGAGCTCGTCGAATCGATCCAGGCCACCTCGAGCGGTTCGCCGTGGGAGAACTCGAAGTTGGACTCGTCGTACAGGCCCGTCATGGCTTCGCCTCCGTGGGTGCCGCGTCGAGGCGGGCGAGGGCAGCACGCAAGCGCACGAGGACGCTCGTCGGGACAGAGCGTCCGTTCGGCGGCCTGGTGGCGTGGCTGAGTAGCACCTCCCGCGCCACGTCAGCCACCTTCTTGAGCGCCGCGATCTCCTCGGCCTGGGGCTTCAGTAGTCCGCTCTTTTCGGACAACTCCGCCCTCAGCCGGTCGTTCTCTTTCTCGCGCTCTACGGCGTCCATCATCAGTGACGCGTTGTGCTTGGCGAGTGACCTCATCCCGCCGCGCTCATCCATCGCTGAGCCTTCGAAGGGCGTCGACGAGTCGCTCCTGGGACCGCGCGTCTTCGGCGATCCAGTCGTCGATCACGACGTCTGCTGCACGGCGCAAACGTGTTCCAATGACACGGCCGCGCGGCACGATGAGCAGCATCGGCTTGTCGAACAGCAGCGCCGCCCCGAGTTCGGTCGCTTGCTTGACGTCGAACTCGCCGACGTCGGTACCCAGCGACAGGAACACCGCCGAGTCCAGCAGCTTCGGGACGACATCGCCCCGAAAGCGCTCGCTGTAGTCGGCCCAGGCTCGATCCTCTGCCGTGCTCATCAATCAGCCTTGCTCCCGTTCACGTGCGGGTACTCGTGGATCGCCAGGTCGGGTGGCAGCGGCGTGTGCGATCGCGGCCCGCTGTCCTGCTTCCCGAACACCGGCACACCCGCCGCGCGGCACTGGTCTCTCAACGACCGCGCCCAGGTATGGTCCATGGGGCGCCGCTTGGCATCGGCTCCGCTCTCGCCGCCGTAGATCACCCAGTCCAGCTGCTGCACCACCCACGGGTAGTACACATTGCTGCCTGGTACCAGCTTGTCCGGCCACGGCCGCTGGAGATCGATCGGTCCGATGAGCGGTTCGCAACTCAGGAAGCGCACCGCCGCGGGCGTCTGGAGCAACAGCGGGATGCGCTCGTCGGCCGCGGCCTGGTCCTCGACCGACACGCCCAGCCACACGTTCGGTGGCGGCCACGCCACGCTGACGGGACGGACGGCCAGCTTGAGCAAGGTTCGAATCGCGGGTCCGCCGCCGCGCGTCATGTACTCGAGCATGCGCTGCGGTCGTCTTGGTCAGCACCTGGAACTGGTGCTGCTGACACAGCACCATGATCACGAACACCTGGTCAAGAAAAGCGTCTGGGACAGCGTCATGAAACAGGTCGGTCATCGAGTCGACGAAGATGCGCTTCGGCTTCGTCCAATGGAGCGGCTGAGAAAGGCGCTCGGGCAGCGTCCGCACGACGCCCGTCCAGTTCAGCGAGCCGTCCGGGAGCTTTCGCGTGAGCCCCTGGTAGGGCGTCTGGCCGATCGCCGCGTTGCGATAGGCCGTACGGATGGCGTAGCAGTTCTCACAGCCCGCCGACACCTTCAGGCAGCCCAGGGTCGGGTTCCACGTTTTGTCGGTCCACTCGATCGATGAGTCAGCCATTCACGCAACTCCAGCCTCGGTGGTGGCAGGTACCGGCGGTGCCTCAGGCGGGGTGCGACGTTCCTCCTCGAGTCGCCGCTTCCGTGCGGCCTGGCGTCGCTCGATGGCGATGCGGCACTTCACCTCGAGGGCATAGCAGCCGACGTGCGCACAGGACGTCGCGTGTCCATCGCGCTGCCATTCGCCCATCGTGCGCTGACAGCCCGGGCAGGTGAACGGCGCGTCTGGCCGCGGCGGAGTGGCGGCGTCGGGCTGGGGTGCCAGGAAATCGGCGGCCTCGAGGCCGGCCAGGTGGGCGCGATACTTGAGCAGGTCCTCGCCCAGGAACCGCCGCGCCAGCGCCGGGGTGACGGCTGTACGCAGCTCGAACAGCCGATTCCAGGCCGCCTCAAAGGCCTCCGCGTTGCGAAATTTCTCGCGGAATTCGTAGGCGATCTGGCGCGCGTCCGAGGGTCCGAGCGCCGCGTCTTTCGCGCTCATCGTTCGTCTCCAAAAAGAAGAAAATTTCGGCAGCAGCAGCAGCAGCAGTTCCTCGCCCACGCACGCGTGCTGCTACTGCTGCCGCCGGTTTTGAGTTCAAAAAGACCCCCGGAGACGAAGACCGGAGCGTGTTTCCGGGACGTCAAAGAACGATCCCCGGGACCGGGACCGGGGACGCGGCGGTATCCGGCCGGAACGCAGCCGGAAACATCGGCGGCATTCCGGCCGGATACCGCCTGCTCCTTCCGGCCGGAAACCTCATGTGTCTTCCGGCCGGATGCGGGCCCGGATCTGCGGACGCGCATCCTTCCGCGATTGCACGCCGCGGCGGCTGTACGTGCCGTTGTGGGCGTCGGCCTTCCGGTCCCGATCCTTCGCCCGCAACTCCAGCACCTGTTGCCGGCTGCGGTTGTGCTCCAGGTAATCGTGCACGTGGAACCCGCCGTCCACTTTTTCCCACCGCTCCCCCATCAGCAGGCGCCTGACCGCCTGCTTGATGCCTGGCAGTTGCGGCAGCGCCACCTCCGGCACGAAACCGTCGGTCAACAAGTCGTCGCAATAGGAAATGCTCCACGCATGCAGCCCCATGGCCGCCAGCCCCAGCGCGAGCACCTTCGGATTCCCGTGCCAGTGCGTATCGAGAACCGCCATCAGGCCATCTCTTACCTCCGACTCGTGAGAATGCGGCGCAGCTCGTCGCTGTCCGTGGGTCGTGAGACGAGCACGATCGGCGTGCCCTCCGTCTGCCGCAGCACATCGATCCAGCGGTCCTGGTCGATCCGCACGCGGCCCGTCGGTCCCTTCAGCTCGGCGATCACCAGCGGACTGCCCGGGCGCGCGAACACCCAGTCCGGCATGCCGTGGGCATCGCTGTGGCCCGTCAGGCGCATGGTGTGGACGCCCTCGACGACGGCTTCGGAATACCGGACGTGGTAGCCGCAGTAGCCGCCGAAGGTCGCCCAGCCCTTCACCGTGTGCGCGTACTCCTCCTCCGAGACGGCTGAGAGGGGATCGCGTGCTCGATGCCGCGTGCGACGGAACGGGTTGGGCTGCATCAGGCGTGTCCAACCGATGACACACTTAGCTGTTGAGCCGCGCTTCGGCGAAGTGTGTCATGCAGGCGACTCCGACACCGTCCAGAGCACGTCTTCGCATCGCGCCTGCGGGCGCGGAACTCGCGCCCGCAGGCGTCGCAGGACCTGAACAGTCGTACGCCCATAGCCGTGCAGCGCGGCCCAGGGTGCGCGCCAATCCAGTAACTCCACGCCTTCCGCACGTGCAACTGCCGTCGCCACCGCGGATCGTTAGGCGTCACGTGGCGCATCTTCGGCACCATCTCGCATACCGTCCAACCAGCCGTACGCGCGGCGATGACCAACTCGACCGCCTGCAATTGCTGCACGCCGCCGTGCACCTGATCAGCGATCTTCGCCAGCAGCAACCCGCCGGGCTCGAGGATCGGTCGCGCGGCCTGGAGAAACCCGTCGTACAGATGGGTGATGTTGGCGTGGCCGCGCAGATCATCGGCCGCCGTGCCATACGACGCGGCCCACACGCCCTTGGTGAAGGCGCGCTCGCCGCCATCCGTCTGGTGCGGCGGATCCCACACCACGAGCTGGAACGTGCCAGGCCGGAACAGGGACGGCAGATCGCGCCACTCGCCGATGACATCGACTCCGGGCATGGGCCGCACATCGAAGCGCGTGCTCGGCTGATACAGACAACCGCGCCACATCACGCCGCGGCCCCACGTCGCATCGAGCGTGCGTGGTGGTACGGCGAAGTGCAACCCGATCAACTGCCCCATCAACCAGGCATCGCTACTGCGCCTCGGTCGCATCGTCACCATTCGCGGTGGAGGGCTATTCGCCTTCGGTCGGGTCCGCGCGCGTGCCACGGCGCCGTCCGCCAGCTGCCGCAACTCCGACTGGTTCCACCTGCACCTCTTGCTCCGCGGCAACGCGGCCGTTGGTCGAGGACGCCTCGATGGCTTCCTCGAGCGGCGTCGGCGTTGGGCCGCGGCGCGCCCAGTCGACGACCAGGTCCTCGCCCAACTCGCGCACGAGCGCGTCCACTGAGATGTCGTGGGCCTCGAACAGGATGCGCGTCACGGTGCTCACGTCGTCCGAGCGTGAGGGCGTCGAGCGGATCGACGCGAGGCGGGCAGCGAATTGCATGGCGATCTCCCTGTGGTTCCGGTTTTAGATGTCCAGTTGCGGGGCCATCAGACGAGCGCCCCCTGCTCGGCGGCCAGGTCCTGGTCGGTCTCGATGTTGCGGATCCGCTCGGCGAGCGTGGCGTTGGCCGCGTCGAGCTGGTCGTCACCGGCGCGTGTGTTCAACACGGGGATCCCCGTGACACCCAACTCCTGCGCCCGGGCAGTCAGGCGTCGATTCTCGGCCCAGCGATCCGAACGCGACACGGGCGGCGCGGGGACGTCGACAATCACCTCGCCCGTCGCGGGCTGCACCTGTCTGCCAGCTGAGGTCTCGACGACGACCACGTCCTCGTCGGATCCGAAGATCTCGTCGTAGCGGCGGGCGTTAGCGGCAACCAGCGCGGGATCCATGCGCGCCGACTCGTCGAGCGCGGCCGCGTCATGCCAGGCCTGCGGCGCTTCCTGCCGCACTTCGAGCGACTGCGTCTGATGGGGAAACCCCTTCCTCAACGCGTGCGACTCTGCGCGGATGGCGAGCTGGTTGTGCGGCCGTTTTCTGTATTGCTCCCCGATCTTGCCCGGGCCGGGGTAGAACTCGAGCCACCGGGCGGAGGCGGTAAACGGGACGCGCTGCCCCTGCACCAGCTTCCACACGGTCACGGTGGCCTTGCTCGGCGCATTGGGCGGCTGGCCGACCTGCTCGTACTCGTAGACCGGGTCGTCGCTGCCGGCGTAGCACCCCGACTCCTCCGCTTTCGCGCGGTAGCCGTCGATGCCCGTGACGATCTCCCCGGGCTGATCCTTGCTGTACTTGATGAAATAGATCTGCTTGAGAGTTGGCTCGAGGTGCAGGCGGCCCGCGTTGTACAGGAACCAGGCGAGCTCGAGACGCGTCGCGCCCGGCGCGACGGTCTGGCTGATGAGCGCGATCTGCTGATCGGTGAACCCGCTGACCTGGGCGAGGCGGGAGGCCTGCTGAGAGGTGCGTTCGAGCGCGGTCTCGGCAGCGGCTGGAGCAACGGTCATAGCTGGGGGAACCTCCGGATGAGCTCGTTGATGACCAGGACGGTCACGTAGCCGACCGCCGTGATGGCCGCGACGGCCAGGAGCGCGGACGCGATCCACGCGAGGATGAGCAGCGCGGCGAGCAGGCGGCCCCACCAGGTCCAGCGCGGTTGATTGGTGGCCCGACGGATCGGCGGCGTGTAGACACGCGAGCGATTGGGGAAAACAACCAGGTCGATATAGCGCGGTCTGCGGGTGTTGGTCGTCACGCTGACGCTCCCTGCTGCGTGGCCTTGTGGTGCCGGCCGTAGCACGTGTAGCAGCGGCCCTTCGCCGCGTGCCTGACCTCCGTCGAGCCGCAGTCGATGCACGCGTCGTACAGCTGGCTCCAGCGCGGCGTCGTGTCTTGCGGTGCGTCGTCCGAGGGGACCGGCGCTTCCTCCCTGTGCGGCTCGTCGAACGCCTCGAGCACGGCTCGGACGGCGTCGATCTGGGACGTAACGAGCCACAGCTGCGCGTTCAACTCGGCCAGCCGGTCCTCGAGCCAGGCTGCGAGCGCACGGGTTTCCTCGAGCCATCCGTGCGTGGGCAGCGCGGCGTGGGACACGGGCTTCGGGGAAGCCGGCGGTTCCGGCGCGGCCGCGGGCAGGTCAGAACTGGGCTCAGGCGTCGCGGGCTTGTGCGCCGCCACCTTGGGCCGCGCGGGGGCGACGAGTGGATCCAGAATGGCCGTAGTCGGGACGCGGACGCCGTTGGCCTGGCCGCAGCGCGCGCACTTGCCGTCGGCGCGGAGATAGGTGTCGCCGCAGGTCAGGCACCAGGCCGTCGCGGGCGTGTTGCGGCCGTTGGGAGCCACGCTCATCAGCACAGCCCCGCGCGAACGACGTCCCATTCGCGGATGCGCCCCTGCGAGACCATCCATCTGGCCGCCTCGCGAGCCGCGCTCGCGTCGTAGGGCGACTGACCCGCGTGGCCCTGCGGCGTCGTGCGCCACGTGCTGAGCAGGAACTGAAATTGCCCGGCGGCACCGGAGATCGGATTGCGGGCGCTCGGCGTGTGCCGCGATTCGAACCACGAGATGCAGTCCAGGCGCCGCTCGAGGGCGACGTTGATCGGAGGCGACGGCGGTCCTGGCGGCCGCGGGAGCACCCCCTCCGCCTGCAGGTAGGTGACGGCGTCGGGCGCACCGGTGCTGACGACGGCGCCGTGCAGCTGGCGCGCGTCGAGGCCGGCGCGGATCGCCGTCACGGTCGTCTCCGCGGGGATGGGCGGGTCCTCTTCCTCGGCCCGGAGCCCCAACGCGGCGCCGCCGATGATGCCGACCAGCACGCCGAACGCGGCGCCCAGCGCGAACCGCGCCATCAGTCCGTCCAGACCATGCGCGTCGCTCCGTCGTGGCCGTGAATCTTCATCAGCGCCTCGACGTTGGGGTAGACGGCCAGACTGTTGACGTGCGTGAGCCACTTCAGGACGCACTGGCCGTCACTGAACTCGACACCCACGGCGACGCGGCCCGTGCCACTCACGCCGCTCATGTCCTGCTCGCGCTCGAGAGCGAAGCGACGCAGGCTGTCGTTGAACACCACATCGAGCGCCATTAGCGGACGGCCCCGTGCACCGGCGATTGGCCAACCGCCTGGAGTGCCTCGATCAGCAGTCGCGCCGACTGCCGCGCATCCGCCTGCGGGTTGTGCGCGGGTTGTTCCAGGCGGCCAACACGGTCCACCGTCGCGATGGGATTCAGGCCGGCCGCGAACCGGACCGACGCGATGTCCAGCAGCGGATACGGTCCTTCCCAGGCATGCGCGATGCGCGCGTCGGCAACGCAGTCGCTCAGAAAGCGCGCCTCGACAGGCCACGGCACTTCCGCCGCGAGCAATGCCCCTCGATCCCTCCAGAACAGCCACTGCGCCCAGAACAGGTCGCGCAGTTCGCGGGGTGTCTTGCAGCTCCCCAGCGCGAACACGTTGTCCGGCACGTTTTCGACAACCCACTGCCAGCCATCCGCATCACCAGGCCCGTCAGCCTCGTGCGGATCGCACGCCAGGATTCCCTGGCTCAGCTCCTCACCCGTGTCGCCGTCGACGACCACCCAGCCGACCGCGAACCCCTCGCCGTGCAAGCCAATGCTCTCGACGTCGAAGACCATGTACAGCATCACGACGGCACCGCCAGCCAGTCGCCCGCGCACACGTCGCACATCTCCGCGCCCGGGCAGTCGCAGGCCGCGTTGCCGTAGTCGTTGTCACTGACTCGCTTCTCGAGCTCGACGCTGATGTTCGTGACTCTCATGCAGCGACCTCGTCCGTTTCCTTCACCGCGATCATCCTGTCCAGCAAAACGAAAGCGGACGACTGGAGCGCCTGCACCGTAGGCGCGAGCGCCTTGCCGACGGCGGCCCTGGCGGCGTCCCAGGCGGCGGCCCTGGCGGCGTCCCAGGCGGCGTCCCAGGCGGCGTCCCTGGCGGCGGCCGCTGCGCTAAGCGCAGCATCGATCTCTCCGATCGCGGCGTTAGCGAGTTGCGTGGAGGTGAGCTCGGGCAGCA
>Ga0137433_1000151_pt1 | contig 39470 bp, 27 predicted proteins | sample EasRivERMZT840_2_FD_102335 | JGI IMG/M metagenome (GOLD analysis project Ga0137433, IMG submission 102335) | Soil microbial communities from meander-bound floodplain in the East River, Colorado, USA - East River MetaG ERMZT840_2 | ecosystem: Environmental > Terrestrial > Soil > Floodplain ...
CAACTTCGATGACGGGACGAAGCTGATCGGCATCTCGCAGCGCACCGTGGACGACCTCGGCGGCACAGCGCTCTCGCTCTTCCTGGTGATGGCGCTCATGACGCTCAAGCTCTGGGATCTCGTGGGCGTCGCCGTGCCGCTCGCCGTGATGCTCGTCCTTCAGGTCGTGGCGATCGCCGTCGTCGCCGCCACCGTCGTCCACCGTCTGATGGGCAAGGACTACGAGTCAGCGGTCATGGCCGGCGGGTTCTGCGGGTTCATGCTCGGCACCACGGCCAACGCGATGGCCAACATGGAAGCGCTCGTCGAGCGCTACGGCCCCGCGCCGAAGGCATTCCTCGTCGTGCCGATGGTGGGCGCGTTCTTCGTCGATTTTACGAACGCGATCATCATCACGTTCTGTCTGAACTTCTGGAGCTGACGCTGAGGTCCCGGGTCCCTGGTCCTGGGTCCTTGGTCCTCGCCGGGTCTAAAGACCCGGCATACTGAATGGTTGGCCAGCGCGAGCGCGTTCCACGTACGAGACGTACGAGGCGTACGAGGCGTACGTGGCGTACGTGGCGTACCCGGATCTACGCCGTTGTAACGTCTATTTCCCTGTCCGGCACGCGCGACTTGTATTCCTCGAGCGCCTCGAAGAGCGGCTGGAGATCGGTGAAGACGTTGCCGACGAGCGTGTCCACGATCTTCGCGTGCAGGTGCGGATAGACCTGCAGGAACTCGCGGAAGCTGAAGGAGAGATCGTAAAACGCGCGGACGAGCTGCCGGAAGCTCATGACGGCCCGGCGCTGTTTTGCGTAGTAGGCGTCGAAGTGCGCGGCCGTGATCGGCGCGCCCGCGTCGAGTCCGGCGTGGATCGCGTCCGCCGCCATCTCGCCGCTCTTGAGCGCAAGAAAGACGCCCGTCGAAAACAGCGGATCGAGGAACGCGAACGCGTCGCCAACGAGGCAGAAGCCGTCGCCGCCGATGCGCTGGGAGTGGTACGAATACTCGCCGGTGACCCGAACCGGCTCGCACTGGCGGCCGACGCTCACGTGTTCGCGGATCCAGGCGCAGGCCTGCACTTCGCGGTGGTAGATCGCGTCCGCGTCGCGCGTATCGCGATAGAGGTACCCGGGCTCGCCGACGACCCCAACCGAGACGATGTTGGAGTGCATGGGGATGTACCAGAACCACCCCTTCTGCGGCACGTACGCGACGGTCGTTGCGCCTTCATCGAGGCCGGGATCGCGTTTGGCGCCCTCGTAGTAGCTCCAGACCGCGATCTTGTTGAGGTCCGCGTCCTTGTCCTTCCACTGGAACTTGCGGGAGAGCAGGGAATCGCGGCCGGTCGCGTCCACCACGACCTTGGCGCGCAACTCGACGTTCTTCTGCCCGTCCTTGACGTCGGCGCGGACGCCCACAGCGCGCGTGCCTTCCATCAGGAGCTCGCGCACGGTCCAGCCCTGCCGGATCTCGACGCCTTTCTTGCGCGCGTTGTCGAGCAGCATCGTGTCGAACTCGCCACGCCAGACCTGCCACGTCTGCGAGCACTCGTGCTTGATCGTCTGGAAAAAATAAAACGGCTGAGACACCTTGCCGGTGATCGACACGAACTGGACGCTGTACTTCTTCGGGCACGCGGACTTGCGCAGCCAGTCGACGACGCCGAGGCGCTCGAGCGTGAACCAGGTGTACGGAATCAGCGATTCGCCGATGTGATACCGCGGAAACGCCTCGCGCTCGAGCAGGAGCACCTTGTGGCCGTACTCCGCCAGCAGCGCACTCACGGTCGATCCCGACGGCCCGCCGCCGATGACAATGACGTCGTGTTCCGTAGTCATCACGTGTATCTCACGCCTACATGCTGAGGGAGAAAGAACCTCGTCAGCAACGTGTCCACGCGCATCAGGCCGTCGCGCGTGAGCGCAATCCGGTCGTCGTCGCCCCTGGCGAGCCAGCCGTCCGAGGCGAGCGACTGCCACGCGTCGGCGAAGCGCAGGCGCACATCGACGCCGAACTTCTGCTGGAAGTAGCTCGGTTTGATGGAGCCACGCTTGAGCTGGAGGATCACCTCGCGAATGAGGCGTTCGTCGGCCGTCGGCCGGTACGCGCGCCCGAGCGGCAGCTCGCCGAGGTCGAGGGCGCCGAGGTAGGCCTCCCAAGTATCGAGGTTCTGCACGTGCACGCCGTTCACGTGGCCGAACGAGGCGACGCCGAGCGCCGCGAGATCCGCGCCCTGCCAGAGCCGATCGCGATAGATGAACGTCGTCTTCGACGGATCCTTCACCGCGGTGTAGGCGCTGCCGATCGAGTAGCCGGCGCGTACGAGCGCGTCGAAGGCTTCGGCCACCCACCGGCGGCGCGTCTCCCAGGTGGCGACGGACTCGTCGAACTGGTGCGTGCCCTTGAGCAGGTCCGCGCTGATGGTCGTGTTGAAGGGCAGCTCCATCTGGTAGATGGTCACGCTGTCCGGGTCGAGGTCGAGCGTCCGCTGGATGCACGCCTGCCAGTTGGCGTCAGTCTCGCCGAGCATGCCGGCGATCAGATCGATGTTGATCTGCGGAAAGCCGATCGCGCGCGCGTACTGGAACGACCGGGCGATCTCGGGCGAGCGATGCGCGCGGCCGTTCAGCTCGAGGATGCGGTCGTCGAAGTTCTCGACGCCGAGGCTGAGCCGCGTCACGCCGGACTTGCGGATGACGTCGAGCTTCGGTTCCGTGAGGGTCCCCGGCTCGCATTCGAACGTGATCTCCTCGGCAGACGTCCAGGGCGCGATCGTCGTCAGCCGATCGACCAGCGACTCGAGCTGCTTCGAGGACAGGAAGGACGGCGTGCCGCCGCCGAAATACACGAAATCGACGGGCCGGCCGTCGAGCGCGGGTTGGGCACGGAGCAGCGCCCATTCGCGGACGAGCGCGTCGAGGTACTGATCGACCTGCTGGGCGTTCTTGTTCGTGTACACCCGGAAGTAGCAGAAATGGCACCGCTTCCGGCAGAACGGGATGTGCAGGTACAGACCTAGTGGTACACCCTGGGGCGGCCGGGCCGCCAGCGCCGGGCGGGCGTCGCGGTCGATCGCGTCCGGCGTCCACACCGAGAACGGCGGGTAGTTCGCGACAAAGTAGCTTCCGACTTCGGGTTCGGACAGGGTGGTGGCGCGCGGGTCCGTCATTCGTCTCCTTGATTATTGACTATTGACGGCGCCTCGCGTTTACCGGCCTGTCCGGAAGCGTTGTAGTCTGTCCCTCATGCAATGGGTGATCTTTGCGATTGGTGCCGCCCTGGCCTGGGGGTTCTATGGGCCGACGCTACACGGCGGCCAGGTCAAGCTCGGCAGTCCGTTCCGCGCGCTGTTGTGTGTCGGCATCGCCTACATGGTCATCGGCGTCGTCGTGCCGCTGGTGGCGCTGGCGTCACAGGGTGAGCTGAACGCGAAGGGCTGGAACACCAGCGGCTTTACGCAGGCGACGCTGGCCGGAGGGCTGGGCGCGATCGGCGCCGCATTCATTATTTATGCCTTCAGATCAGGCGGCCTGCCGACCTACGTGATGCCGCTCGTCTTCGGCGGCGCGCCGGTCGTGAACGTGCTCTTCTCCATGTACTTGCACCCGCCCAAGGTCGCGCCCAATCCGTTGCTGTGGCTCGGCATGGCGCTCGTCGCCATCGGCGCGAGCCTGGTGCTGTACTTCAAACCGCAGGGATAAGCGACGTCCTAGGTCCCAGGTCCTAGGTCCTGGGTGCGCGCACGCCGAAAGGACCAAGGACGAAGGACGAGGGACCAAGGACCCTGCCGGTTCTAGCCGTTACTTGAGACCTGCACGGACCCGCCCCAGCGTGAACTCGAGCGTTTCGCGCGGGATGCCGGTCACGAAGGGCCTGACGATGAACCCGAAACCGAACGGGATGTCGCGGGTCAGTGAAATCGATTCGCACTGCTCGTAGACGCCCTCGGCGCGCTGATCGAACCAGCAGTAGTTGTTGATGCGCCAGAGGTACCCCCCGCCTTTCTCGACAGGCGTGCGCTTCTCGGTCGACGTCCCGGCGTCATCGACCTCGTACATGTTCGACGCCGTACTTTTCGTGACGATGGCCGTGGGGCCGAGCGGGCGATAGCTGACGGAGTAATCGGCGTCGATCACGACCGTGATCACTTTCTTGGCCCACGTGCGCATCGTGACGTCGAAGTGGTCGGCCGTCTGCTTCAGCACGCGCGATCGCTGGATCATCGGGCTGAAATGTTTCGGATACTGCGCGTAGTCCTTCACGAACGCCATCACACGGTCCAGCGTCACGCCAGGCAGGAGCACGGTGCCGACCCAGTGATGGAGCAGGCAGTCCGGCGCGTCGATGGACTTCTGACCGTCGCGCGTTTCAAGGGGCTCGGCGACCACCTCTCCGGCCTTCAGTCGTTCCAGCAGACGGCCGCGCGTCGCAGCCGGCTGCCGGTCGATCCAGAGAAACGGCGAGGCGCCGGACATCTCGCCGGCCATGCGCGCTTCGGTGATCGTGACGTAGCGGTCGAAGGCCGCTACCGTGGCCGGCTTGAGCTCGACCGCGGGCGCCGCGATCCCGATCGACAGGACCGCGGCAGCACAGGCGGCAGCTACCGGCGCTTGCGCTCGCCGACGGCCCATAGATAGGACGACGTTCGAATGAAGAGCTGGCCCTCGGACACGGCAACCGTGCTCAAGCAATACGGCGAGCAGTCGCCCGCAAGCCGGTTGGACGACAAGATCTCGAATTTCGGGCCCGCGCGGAACACCGTTGTCACGCCGTCGCCTTCCGTTGTGACGTAGATCTTGCCGTCAGCGAGGATCGGCGAGGCGCTGTAGTCGCCGATGCCGGTGGGCAGGCGCTCAGGACCGTAGACGATCGCGCCCGTCTTGACGTCGAGCGCGTGCACCACACCGGTGTCCCGCACGACGTAGAGCAGCTTCCCGTCGCTCACCGGCGACGGGACGTCGGGGCCCTGCGCGAACTTCCACACCACGTGACTCGCCGCGACGTCGCCGCGGCCGCCGGGCCGGATCGCCACGAGGGGATTGACGCGGCTCGGCGCGACGATGAGGCCGTCGACCAGCGTCGGCGACGCGACGATGCGGTAATTGCCGTTGTTGGACGGGTTGAGGACGTCGGCGCGCCACAGTTCCTTGCCCGTCGCGGGATCGTGACCGGTGACGGCGTCGCCACCCGTGATCACGAGCTCGGCGCCGCTGCCGACCGGCACCCAGAGCGGCGTCGTGTACGAATCGGGCGATTCGTTCTGCGCGATCGTCGGGCGATCGACCTTCCACAGCGTCTTGCCGGTCATCGCGTCGATCTTCATGACGTATGACGGGTCGTCGGTCTTCATGCCGTGCAGCACCTGGACGTAGAGCGCGTTGTCCTGGAGCAGGGGCGACGACGCATAGCCCCAGTTGAGGCCGAAGCGGCCGTAGTCGGTCTGGATGTTGCGCGACCAGATCTCGGTGCCTGTGAAGTCGAACGCCTTGAGCGCGCCGACGCCCGTGAGCACCCAGACGTGCCGGCCGTCGGTCACCGGCGACGGCGACGACATGTTCTGCTTGCGCTGCATGTTGTTGCCGCCCGCGATCGGGCGCTTCCACAGCACGGTCTGCTTGCTGCGATCGATCGCCCAGAGCTCGAGGTCGCCGGTATTCGCGCCGGTGGCGACATTCAAGAAGATAGTTTCGCCCCAGATGATCGGCGTGGATCCGCTGTAGGCGGGGAGCGCGAGCTTCCACGCGATGTTCTGCGTTTCGATCTTCGAGCAGTTGAGCGGCGCGAGCGGCCGTCCTTCGCCGCGCTGCGCGCCATCCGGTTGATCGACCGCGGCGTCCGTGCCGCCGGACGGCTGTGGCGCCGGGGCGGGCACGCACGTGGCGCCCCAGGACACCGGGAGGCCCGTTTCCCCGGCCACGACGCCGTTACGCGATGGGCCGCGCCAGTGCGGCCAGTTCTGCGGCGCCGCCAGCAGGGTCGCGGTCGTGAGCAGGGCAGCGATCGACGTGGAAAGCAGCACGCGCTTCATAGCAAGTCAGCCTCGGGGAGCGACAGTTACAGGTTACGGCTCAGCGGATATGCCCGTGAGCCGGATCATTCTTGTGCGTCACATAGTGCTGGCGGAGCAGATCCTTGCCGTAATCGTTGCCGTTCGGGGTGCGCACCACCGTATGAACGTGCGCCTTGCCCGGAACGCGCGGACCCGGCAGGGCGACGGGCGTCTGATGATCGAATTCAATGAGGATGACGGGACTGTGAATGCGGTAGTAGAACGGATCGGCATCGCCGGTGCCGCCGACCCAGGCGAAATAGGTGTCGTCGAGCCGCTCGCGCACGTCCGACATGCGCACCTTGGCGTGGCCGGCGGCCATGTTGCCGACGTACTCCTGGACCAATGCCAGGAGGCCATCGCGCTGCGCGGTGGTCATGTCCTTCGCGCGGAGGCCGGCGTAATCAAGAACGAGATTGTCGCGAAAGGCCTGGGAGAGCGCGTTGTTCGCCGTCTTCGCGGCTGAGATCGTCGCCACCTTCCACTGATCCGGCGTGAGCGACTTCATGAACGCGAGGCCCTTGTCCTGCTCGCTCTGCATGACAGTCGTGCCGGAGTACTGGCCGGTCGTGGCTGAAACCGGCTCGGATCCCATGAAGGTCGGCGTCATCACGACCTGATCGCCGAGGACAAAGTAATTAATGACGAGGTGATGGCCGTCCAGTTGCCAGCCCCACGGCTGCTTGTCGCTCGGCGTGCCCATCACGGTGAGGTGATAGAGGAACTCGCCGTACTCCTCGAAGTTGTTGCGCACCTCGCCGATGTAGCCGTTCAACTTCATGATGTTGCGCGAGGTCTCGAAGCCTCGCGCGCTCAGGGCGGCGCGCATCAGCCCGAACGCGACTTCGCGCTGCGCGGGCGTCATCTCCTTGAAGCTCACGCCCTGGCGTGCATACCGGTGCACGTTGTTCCACTTCCGCCATTCCTCGTCGTCCACCGGATAGGTGGTCGAGGCGCGCTGGGCGTCGGTGAGGGCCGCGAGAAACTTTTCGGCTGCGGCACGGACGGGCGCCGTGGAGACGCCGGTGGCTTTGACGGGGAACAGGCCGGCTGTCACGGTGCCGTTGGTCGTGACGCCCTTGAACGGCTCGGTCGCCGCCTGGGCCTGCTGGTCGCCGCTCGCGTAGGACAGCGGATGGACGACGAACGCCCAGAGGCCGATGGCAACTCCAGTTACCGCTGCGAGACGACGCATAGGCTGATTGTAAAAGACCTCGGGTGTCGTTTTACGGCTTACGTAAAACGACAACCCGGGTTGCTGTTTACCCGCAAAACGACACCCGAGGTCGTTTTCGTTTACTCCCTCCTCAGTGAGGGTACCAGCGGCAAACGGCGGACGCGGCGGGTCGCGAGGGTCGCGGACAGGAAGCCGGCAAGCGCTACCGGCGCCAGCCAGACGAGCGCGGCCCACGGTAAACCGCCGCCGCGCGAATACACCACCGGCGCGACTGCAACGAGCGCCGCGGCGACGCCGACGATGAGTCCGGCGGCGACCAGCAACAGGTGCTCGGCCGCGACGACGACTTGCAGGTCGCCGCCCGTGTAGCCGGATGCCCCGAGCAGCGCCAGCTCCCGCCGCCGCTCCAGCACGTTGCGGGCGACGACAGCGACCAGGCCCAGACAGCCGAGCGCAAGGCCGAGGCCGCCGAGGGCCTGGAACGTGGACAGATACGTGTTCTCAACGCGGTGGAAGGCTTCGAGCCGGCGGGCGGCGTCTTCGGCGTCGAACCCGAAATCCGCGAACGTCTCCTCCAGTGCGCGCGCGGCCGCGTCGCGCACCTCAGCCGTCGTGCCAGGCACCGCGGCCAGAAACATCCGGTACCCCGGGAGCTCCGGAAACAACTGCGAGAACGCCGCTTCGCCGATCAGAATCTCGCCCTGCAGGACCGAGTCCGCGAGCGACCCGACGATGCGCAGGCGGATCGGCCGCGCGGTGTCGGCATCGACGACGATCTCCTCGCCGACGGCGCTGTGCAGGACGTACTGCAATGACGTCGCATCGACGACGGCCGGGACGGTGCCGTTCTGATCCGCCAGCCCGAGCAGCTGCCACGGATTCGCACGCTCGGCGTCGGTGGTGGCGAGCGAGCGCGCGAACACGAACGGCGCCGTCTCGATCATCCGCCGCGGCACGCCGGCGATCCGTGGGCGGCGTGGCTGATAAAGATTCAAACAACTCGCGTCGTCACCGGCCCGGAGCCGGAGGCCCATCAGCGTGACACCGGCCAGCGGCGAGCCAGGCGCGTCGTCCAGGCCCGCGGCCCGCCAACCCTCGGGGGACGACAGGTCGTGCACGATTGGCAGCTCGGACTCCGCGATTAGCGCGAATCCGCCGGTGCCCGGCGAGCCCGTCGCGCTCGCGTCCACGCGCTTGCGGAAGGAATCGACCGACACCAGCAGGAACACGGCCGCCGCGACGAGGCCGACCGACGTCAGGCTGCGGCCCGGCCGCCACGACGCGTTGGCGAGTCCGAGGCGAACCAGACGATTGCGGCCCGATCGAGGAGTGAGGCGTGTCCCCGTCGCGCGCGATCTCAGCCAGCCGCCGAATCCCGCCAGGCCTGCGATCAGCACGAGCGTGCCCGCGGCGAAGAACGCACCCGCCGCGTTCATCACGCCCAGGCCGGCGAGCGCGGACACCAGGATGGCGGCGGCGAGCGCGGCTAACGCGATCGCGCGCGCGCGGGATCGCCCGGAGGCCGCCGCAGCGGAAGCCGCGCCGGTCAACAGACTGCGAGGCGACTGGCGGCTGGTCGCGCGTACGGTCAGCACGATCGCCAGGATGGCGGCGACCGCACCGCCCGCAGCGCCGATGGCGAGTGTCATCGGATCGACATGCAACGTCAGCAACGTGGTGCCGACGGCATCGACCCACCACGTGCGCAGGCCGTACATCATCAACGCTGCCCAGCCGACGGCGAGTGCCGCCCCAAGAACAACGGCGGGCATGATCACGAGCACGCCCTCCGTGAGAAGTAGTCGCCTGACGTCGCCCGACGTGAGACCAGCGGCACGCAGCACGCCGATCTGCGCCTGGCGCTCCTCGAGGCTCAGCCGGAAGAAGAGGCCGGCGAGCAGCAGGGCGGCGACCATGAGGAAGAAGCTGAAGTACGAGAAGTACGCGCCGAAATCCGTCGCGCCCGCCGACGCCGTCAGGGCCTGCGCGCGGACGTCAATCACGGTCAGCCCGGCGGTCGCCGGATTCACCTCGCGCGCCAGCGACGTGATGTTCGGGGTCTGACCCTGGTCTGACCCCGGTCTGACCCCGGTCTGACCCTGGTCTGACCCCAGGCGGATCGAGGTCACCTGTCCGTGCCGCGATCGCCACATCCGCTGGCCGGCAGAGAGCGGCAGGAACGCCTTGGGCGCCGTGCGGTATTGGTCCCAGTACGCCTCGTCCTTCGGGCGCACGCGCTTGAGGTCGATCGGAAACGGCGGGTCCCAGTCGGAGAAGTTCTTGGATCCGGTGATGCCCGGATAGTTCGGCGCCCACTGCTGATCGACCGCGGGGCCCCGCATCGGGACGACGCCCGCCACGCGGAACGGCGACGTGGCCGTGACGAGCCGGCCCTCATCGGTCCAGCGGTAGTACTCGAGGTCGAGCGCATCTCCCGTCTTCGCCTGGAGATCCTCGGCCGCCCACGCGTTCAGCACGATGGGCGGCGGGCCATCCGAACGCGACTGGAGCAGCGAGGCCATTGTCGGGTCGCCGGCCGCGGTCGGGCCGATCGCCGTGACGATCGAGTACGGCACCGAGCGGCTTCCGACGGTCATCGCATTTGCGAGCCACGTCAGCACGGACTCGGCCGGCAGCGAGACCCGTGCGGCGCCGCGCTCGATGACCGTGGCGATGGCGTCTGGAATCAGCCCGGCCGTCGACTCGACGATGACGCCACCGGACGCCGCGTCCCTCATCGTCAAGCCAAGATCCTCAGGGAGGATCACCTGGGCCAGTGCCGCAGTGATCGACGGCCCGAGTGGCGCATCCGACCCCGTGCTTCTGAGCAGCAGCGTATTTGCGCGCCCGGGCACGTCCAGCTCGCGCTGCAAGCGCGAGAGGGCGACGAAGACCGCGCGCACGGACGCTTGTCCCGGCGACAACGAGAACTCGCGCATGTCCGCGGCTGGATCCGGTTGCGGCGCTTCCACCTCCAGTCTCACGGTGCGGCCGATCTCGTCCTTCCGGCCGTGCAGCGAATCCACGGGGATGTCAGTCGGCTGCGCGATCCGGATGAGGACGTCGTCTCCCGGCGCCGCGCCCAGCTCGGTGGCGAGCGCCGGACTCAGCCGGACCGCCGAGTTCGCCGGCGGAGCGCCTGTCGATCCGTGCAACGCAAAGAAGCGCGCGTCCACGCCAAACACGGACACCCGCGTCGCGCGACGGCCGGAGGTCGGATGCCGGACCGTGCCCTGCAACGCGAGGATCGGCGCAGCGTCGGCGAGGACCGGCGCCTGCTGCCGCAACCGCGCGCCCAGCGCGTCGCTGAACGGGCGCTCGGCGACGATGGCCGCGTCGGCATGGCCGAGGCGTGCGGTGGCGATCGACGAGAGGCTGGCCCGCACCGACGCGCCGACCATCAGCGATCCCGCAAGCACGGCCACGGCGCTCGCGACGCCGAAGACGACCGCGAGGTACGGCTGGCGGTAGAACGCGACGCTCTTCAGCGCGAACCGCAGGACGGTCATGGCGCGGGCTGCAGCCGCCGATCGTTGAGTTCGTACCGACGCGAGAACCGCGCCGCCAGCGCCGGGCTGTGCGTCACCGTCACGAGCATCGTCTTCTGATCGCGATGCAGCGCAAGCAACAGATCGGCGACACCTTCCGCCGAGGTGCGGTCGAGGTTGCCGGTCGGCTCATCACACAACAGGAGCGACGGCTGCCGCACGAGCGCGCGCGCAATCGCGACCCGCTGCCGCTCGCCGCCCGACAGCTCACCCGGACGGTGATCCAGCCGCGACTCGAGGCCGACGCCGGCCAGCAGCTGCCGGGCCCGTGCCGGCAGGTCGCCGTCCGCGGGGCCCGCGAGCGTCGGCGCCAGCACGTTCTCGAGCGCGGAGAGCTGCGGCAGCAACAGGTGATCCTGAAAGACGAAGCCGATCGCCCGCCCGCGAAAGCGCGCCTGCTCGCGGTCGTTCAACGTGTATGGATCCGTGCCGTCGATCGTGACGGTGCCGGCCGTCGGCGCGTCGAGCGCGCCCAGCAGATAGAGCAGCGTGCTCTTACCGCAACCCGACGGCCCCATGATGGCCACGGACTCGCCGCGGTCAACGTTCAGGGACACGTCCTCCAGGATCGCGAGCGGCCCGCGCGCGGTCGGATACGACTTGGAGAGATGGGACGCGGTTAGCATAGGCTTCGAAACACGCTTTCCGCTTCTGTTGCCATCACATCGATGCTGTGAAAGCGTCTCACGCCTTCGATACCCGCCTGGCCCAGCGCAGCGGCGCGGGTGCGGTCGGTGAGGAGCGCGAGCAGCGCGTCGGCGAGCGCGTCGGGATCGTCCGGCGGAACGAGGACGCCGCCGCCGGTCCGCGTGACGATTTCGTTGAATGATCCGCGGTCGGGCACCACAACCGGCCGTCCGCTGGCCATCGCTTCGAGCAGTGTCAGCCCCTTGGGCTCGTCGTAGGTGACTGGCACGGACATCACGTCCATCTCGCGCAGCAACGCCAGCTTGCCGGCGCGATCCGGCGCGCCCGCGTACTGAAACCGATCGGCCAGCCCCCACTCGGTCATCCGGGTCTGAATCGCCTTCAGGTAGTCGCGATGCTCGTCGAGCAGATAGCCGGCCGCAAGCAGCCGCGTTGGAGGAACACCCGGCCGCCGGACGAGCCGCCGATACGCTTCGGCCAGCACGTGCAGGCCTTTCTCGGGCGCGATCCGCGCGAAGAAGCCGATCGTGTACGGCGGGGACGTGCGCGCTGGTGACGGCTGATGGTCGTCGAGGGTGATGCCAATCGGCACCGTTCGAATGCGATCCGGCGGAATCCCAAGATACGTCGCCATGAACCGCGCGCAATAGTCGCTCACCGCGATGTAGACGTCCACGTCGCCGATTCGCTTGCGAATCAGATCCAGCGACTGCGACTTCCACGGCTCCTGCAGGTTCTCGAGAAAGATCTCCTCGCCGGCCATCGTGCAGGCCACAGGCACGCCGAGCGTCTCCTTCAGCGGCTTGGCCAGGCTGATGAGCAGCGTGAACGGCAGGTTGATCGCCTCGAAGCGCGGCAGGTGGTCGAGCCAGCGCAGCATCTTGCGGATCTCTTTGCTCTGAAACCCGTCCAGGCCCTTGAGCATCGAGACCGTCATCTCGCCCAGCACCGCCGGATCGACTTTGATCTGGCGCTTGGACGCCAGCTTCAGCACGGGCGTCGAATCCCACACCCAGTCCAGAAACGCGGGCGTGTGGCGGAGGATCGGCACGTGCTGCTGCAGAAAGACGCTCACGCCGCCGAGCAGCACCTTCGACTGGCTCACGTTCGCCTCATCCGTCGTCGTCGGCGTGTAAATCGGCGCGAGGAGGACGTCGTGGCCGCGACGAAGCAGCGCCGCCGCCAGCGCGTTGTCGCGCAGGCACGTGCCGCAGTACATCTCGGCTGCGCCAGCGGTCAGGTAGAGAAGACGCAACCTACGAAACCCTTTGGAACGCTCGACGTCCGTACAAGTGTTCGAACAGATTGCCCTCGTGCGGCTGGTCCCAGGTGATCGTGTTCGTCTGGATGGGGCCGAGGTTCAGGCGGCCGATGAGGTCTGACGCCAGAAGGCGATCGATGAGTGCCTCGTCTTTGGTCAGCGCGGTGACGACCAGCGTCGATCCCAGGCACGCCGGCAACGCGGGAGTCTCCTCGGCGCTGACGTCCACCACGGACGCAAAGGGAAACAGAAACTCGCGGTTGGCCAGCGGGTGCGACGTCGAGGTGCAGTGGACGACGGTCGGCAGCAGATACGTGCTGCCGTGAGCGACGACGAGCCGCGGCCCCTTGCGGTGTTTTGCCGTGACGTCCTCGGCGCCGGGTTCATGCAGGCCAGCTTCGATCTGGTCGTTGATCCGGCGCGCGACGTTCGGATCGACGAAGGGCGCGATTGACGCGTCCGGATCGTCGGCCGCCCGCGGCTCGATTGCGACCAGCCGCTTGGCGAGTGCATCGGCCAGATCGCGCCCGTGGCCCGGCGTCCAGACACCGGATGCGTTGATGCACGATCGCCCGCCATTCTCCGCGATCGAGGCGGCGATGAGATCGAGGTGCGCCGCCCAGTTGGGCGCCTCGTCTGCGCCAAGCAGCAGCTTGCTGAATCCAGGCCCGTGCAGCTCGACGCGCGGATCGCCCGCGACCGATCCAATGGCGGCGACGTCGCCAAAGAACATGCTGCGGCCGCACTGCCGGACGATTTCGCCCGCGCCCGCGTGATCGGTGGGGAAGAAGTTCAGGGCGTCGGCCGGGATGCCGGCCTTCAGAAACGCCTGCAGGATCCGGTACGGCGTCCAGGGTTCCGCGCCGCCCGGCTTCAGCACCAGCGGCGTCTTGAGCGCGATGGCCGGCACCCACAACCCGTGCACGCCGGGTGAGTTGGATGGCAGGATGACGCCGAGCGCGCGCGCCTTCGGATAAAAGCTGACCGCCTGCCCGCTGACCTCGCCAAAGCCGCGATCCAGCACGCCAGGGTCGAGCCCGCGCGTGATCCCGCGCAACACCTCACCCACGTGCCGCATGACGTTGGCGACGCGCGCCATGTTGCGCCGCCCCATCACAAACGGCATCCCCGTCGTTGCCGACAGCTGCTGGATGTAGTCCTCCGGCCTCTGGTGTTCGTCTCCGACCGGCACCGTGTCGTTCAGGAAGATGTCGGCGGCCTGAACGGTGAGCTCCACCAGCCGTGACACCGTGAGGCGCGCGAGGCTCGCGCGCATCTCGTCCTGCCGAAGCAAATCGCGGCGGATGAGCCCGACGTTCGCCTGGCTGATCTCCACGAACGGCTTGCCGGTCGCGTGATGCGGCGCCCGCGCGACATCGAGACTCTTGTAGGGGACGCCGCGGCGAAGCAGGGGCAAATGCAGCATGACGTGATAATAGTATTTCCCCGATGGCCGAGTCCGCGCTCGACGCGCACGTCCGAGACATCATCCAATGGCATTTTTCTCCCGAGACCGGGACGCCCTTCTGGCTCGACTTCGCGAGCAAAGCGGGATGGGATCCCCGGAAGGAGATCAAGACCTACCAGGATCTGGATCGCTTCGGGTTCTTCCAGGACGAGTGGCTGCGCGGCGGTCCGGTGCGCCGGTGGGTGCCGAAGGCGTACGCGACGAAGCCGATCTACACCTTCGAGACCGGCGGATCGACGGGCGTGCCGAAGTCGCGCATCAACATCGACGACTTCCGGATCGACTACGAGATGTTCAGCGACACGCTGCCGGACGAGCACTTTCCGAAGGGCAGCGACTGGCTGATGGTCGGGCCGTCAGGCCCGCGCCGGCTGCGCCTGGCGGTGGAGCACCTCGCGCAGCACCGTGGCGGCATCTGCTTCTGCGTCGATCTCGATCCGCGCTGGGTGATCAAGCTCATCAAGCACCGCCAGATGGATCAGATGGAGGCCTACAAGCGCCACGTGATCGAGCAGGCCCTGATCCTCCTCAAGGCCCACGACAACATCCGCTGCATGTTCGTGACGCCCAAGCTGCTCGAAGCGCTGGCGGAGAAGATCTCCCTGAAGAAGGCGGGCATCCGCGGCATCTTCTGCGGTGGCACCGAGATGACGCCGCAGTTCCACCGTTGGGTGCGCGAGGAAGTGCTCGAGGACATTTTCTTTGCGCCGACCTACGGCAACACGCTGATGGGCCTCGCGGTGCACAAGCCGTTCGACCGCAAGGACAACTACGCCATCATTTATTACCCGCCCATGCCCCGGGCCGTGCTCGAGGTCGTCGATCCCGACCAGCCGACGAAGCTCGTCGACTACGGGAAGACCGGCCGGGTGCGGCTCACCACCCTGACGAAAGAGTTCTTCATGCCGCGCTTCCTCGAGCGCGACGAGGCCGAGCGCGAGCCCCCCTGCGACACCTATCCGTGGGACGGCGTCCGAAACGTGCGGCCCTTCTCCAGATTCCAGGCCAGCGTCACCGAAGGCGTGTACTGATTCCAGAGGCGTGCAAAATGGTACAGCCGAGTCCGACGGCCTTGGGTACCCTCCTGAACCGACTCGCCGGTTTTTCTCGGGTGCTTTGGGCCGTCCGGAATGCATTTCGAGTCCGTTTAGGTATTGGAGAGGTGCCGCTTATGCGCAAGCTTTCAGTACTGGCTGTTGTAACTATCGTTCTGTCAATCAGTTCCGGACGTCCTGTCCGCGCCGTCGCGTCGGCCGTGACGTTCTGGAACGAGGTCGCGTCCGCGGCGGTCGCGATCGGCCGGCCCGGACCTCCGGGCCTGCTCGATCAAGCCCTCGTTCAGGCGGCCGTCCACGACGCCGTCCAGGCGATCGAAGGGCGGTACGAGCCGTACTTCGCGACCGTTCCTGATGCGGAAGGATCCACATCGGCTGCAGTCGCCGCGGCCGCCTATACCGTGCTGGCCGAGTTCTACCCGGCCCAGCGCCCAGGTCCGACCGGCCTGGACGCGACGTACCTCAACTACGTGACGTCGAACGGCCTCACCGGAAATGCCGGACTGGCCGTCGGCGAGTCGGCCGGCGACCAGCTCGCGGCCCTTCGACGCCCGACGCCCTCGCTGCCGCCCAACACCGGCGGGACGGGAGTCGGCGAGTGGCGTCCCGCGCCACCCCTGAACCTCACCGGACAGTTCGAGTTCCTCGGACAGACCGAGCCGCTCACGCTGCTTCGTCCGTCGCAGTTCCGGCCACAACAGCCGCCGCCGATCGGAAGCATGCAGTACACGCGCGACTACAACGAGGTGAAGGCCTTCGGGTCGGCCACCAGCACCGTACGCACGGCATTGCAGACCGACATGGCGCACTTCTGGAGCGAGAACTTCGTCGCCCAGTGGAACCGCGCGCTGCGCTCGATCGCGATCGCCCGCGTCAACGATCTGGGCGACGCGGCGAGACTCTTCGCGCTCGCGAACCTCGCGGCCGCCGATGCCGCCATCACCTGCTGGGAGAGCAAGTTCCACTTCAACTACTGGCGGCCGATCACGGCGATCCGTGAAGGCGACAACGACGGGAATCCGAGAACCGAGGGCGATGAGGGGTGGAACTCGCTCATCAACACACCGCCGTACCCGGACTACTCCTCGGGAGCGAACAACCTCACGGGGGCCTTCACCAGCATCCTCGAGTCCTTCTTCGGGACCGACAACGTCGCCTTTGCCGTGACCAGCACCGCGCCGCTGGCGGTTCAGAAGACGCGCAACTACACGCGGTTCTCACAAGCCGCCCAAGAGGTCGTCGACGCCCGGGTCCTGCTGGGCATCCACTTCCGCTTTGCTGACGAGGTGGCTCGGACGCAGGGGAGCCGCGTCGCGCACTGGGTGTTCCAGCGGTTCCTCCGGCCCGTGCACGGCGGCAAGCGGTAGGACCAGGTACGCCGGGTACGCCACGTACGCCACGTACGCCACGTACGCCGGGTTCGAGGAACGCGTCAAAGGACGCATCAAGTTTCTTTGGAACGGCGGTTCCCAATGGGAACCGCCGTTTTTTCTGAGCGACGTAATTGTGATCGCGATCGCGGTCCTGTGCGTCGATCCCGCGCGATCCCACTCAAAACACGCGTAAAACGGCGCGCGCGGAGCGTGGCATCCCTCTTGCTCCCCTAAGGGCCAGCCCCAGCTTTTCCCTGCCTCGAAGACCGCAAGCCGGTACGCCCCCTCCCCAGGGAGCCAGCCGCAGTCCGGGGGAAGGAGGACCGAAATGCCCCGCGCTGTTCACGTTCTCATGGTGGAGGATTCCGAAGACGACGCCCGCCTGCTGACCCGGGAGTTGAAGCGGCAAGGCTTCGAGCCGACGGTGGGACGCGTCGACACCGGCCCGGCCCTCCGGGAATCCCTGGCGTCGAGCGATTGGGACGTGGTCATTTGCGACCACAACATGCCGGGGTTCAGCGGGGACGAAGCGCTGTCCCTCGTGAAGGTCTTCGATCCGGACCTGCCCTTCATCGTCGTGTCCGGAACGCGGGGCGAGGAGCACGCCGTCGAAGCCATGCGCAACGGCGCGAGTGACTTCATCGTCAAGGACCGGCTGCACCGCCTGGCGCCCGCGGTCGAGCGCGAGTTGCTGGGCTCGGCGCTGCGGGTCGAGCAGCGGCGCATCGCCGCCGCGCTCGAGGAATCGCAGCGCCAGCTGCGGGAATCGCAGCGGCTGGAGGCCATCGGGCGCCTGGCCGGCGGCGTCGCGCACGACTTCAACAACCTGCTCGCCGCGATCATGAGCTACGCCGAGCTGATCCTCCACAGCCTGCCGCCGGGCGACCGGCACCGGGACGACGTGGAGGAGATCCGCCGGGCGGGCCGTCACGCGGCCGAGCTGACGCGCCAGTTGCTGGCGTTCAGCCGCCAGCAGGTGTTGGCGCCGGCCGTGCTCAGCCTCAACGAGGTGGTGCAGGAGGCGCAGGGGTTGATGCAGCGCCTGGCCGGGCCGCTCGTCACGATCGAGACGTGGTTCGATCCCGAGCCGTGGCAGGTGAAGGGCGATCCCCTGCAGATCGAACAAGTGCTCATGAACCTCGCGACCAATGCGCGCGATGCGATGCCGAAGGGCGGCCACCTCGTCATCTCGACCGGCCGCGTCACGGTCACCGGCAGCGAGGTGGGCTCGCGTCCGGAGGCGCCCGGCCAGTACGTGAGCCTGGAAGTTCGCGACACCGGCGTCGGGATCTCGCCGGACATCGTCGGGAAAATCTTCGAGCCGTTCTTCACGACCAAGGAGCTGGGCAAGGGTACCGGCCTCGGTCTCGCGACGGTCTACGGCATCATTCGACAGAGTCAGGGACACATCTATGTGGACAGCACGCCCGGCCATGGCGCGACGTTCACGATCTATCTCCCGCGCACGATCGAATCGCCCGAGCGACGGACGCGGCGCACGTCGGCCCAGTAGTCTCATGCGGCTGCCGAGATTTCTTCGGTGGTCCGCCTACGGCCTCCGCACAAAGGGCCTCATCGTCGTGGGGCTGCCGGTGCTGCCGCTGGCCGTGTTCTGGCTGGTGTCGGTGCTCGCGGTGCTGGGCCAGCAGCAGCCGGCGGCCACGAACACCGAGGCCAGGAGCCTCGTGGTCCAGGCGAGCCTCGCGCGCGTGTTCAGCGATCTGCTGGACGCCGATGCCGGGGCGCGCAACTTCCTGCTCACGGGCAGTGGTCCGGGTTACCGCCGGTACGAATCGGCGCTCGGCCGCCTCGCGCCCGATCTGTCCGCCCTGGACAATGCGGTCATTGATCTCGAGCTGCGGGCCTCGCTGATGACGCTGCAGGACATCGTGTACGACGAGATCGGAGTGCTCGGCCGCATGACCGGATCGCCGCCGGCCGGCTTTCCGGCGATGGGGGAGGTGGCCGTGCTGAATCGCAGCTCGGCCAATCTCGATCGCCTGCGCGATCTCTCGGCCGCCATGCAGGCGCGCCAGGCCGCGCTCGCGGAAACGCAGGGCCTGCAGAACTACCGGCGCCGCCTCGCGTATTTCTTTGCGTTTCTGGTCGCGTCGTTCGTCTGCGCCGCCGCCGGCGTGATGGCCGCGCTCATGCTGGCCAATGGCGTGAGCCGCCGTGCCTCGTCGCTGGCCAAGAACGCCGACCGCCTGGCGCACGGCCTGCCGCCGGAGCCGCTGCCGGTGGGCGAGGACGAGATCGGGCTGGTGGACGCGCGCCTGCGCGAAGCCGCGCGGCTGCTGGGCCGGCGTGAGGTGGAGCTCCGCGAGCGCACGTCGCAGCTCGAGACTGCCAACCGCGAGCTCGAAGCGTTCAGCTACTCGGTGTCACACGACCTGCGGGCCCCGCTGCGGGCGATCGACGGCTTCAGCGACGCGATCGAGACCGACTGCGCCGCCGAGCTCAACGACGGCGGCAGGGACTCGCTGCGCCGGATTCGCGCGGCCGCCAAGCGCATGGGCACGCTCATCGACGAGCTGCTCTCGCTCGGCCGGCTCGGCCGCACCGAGCTGATGCGCGAGGTCGTGGACGTCAGCGCCGCGGCGTCCTCGATCGCCGCCGACCTTTCCCGGAATCATCCGGATCGCCAAGTGAACGTCACGATCGCGTCGAAGCTCACGGTGAAAGCCGATCCGGAGCTGCTGAAGATCGTGCTCCACAACCTGCTCGACAACGCCTGGAAGTACACGGGCAAGACGCCCAAGCCGCGCGTGGAGGTCGGGGCGTTGATGAATGGCTGCGTGGAGGTCTTCCACGTCCGCGACAACGGCGCGGGCTTCGACATGGCGCACGCGCACCGGCTCTTCGGGCCGTTCCAGCGTCTCCATCCGGAGCGCGACTTCGAAGGCATCGGCATCGGCCTCGCCACGGTGCAGCGCATCGTGCGGCGGCATGGCGGGCGCATCTGGGCCGAAGGGGCGGTCGGCAGCGGCGCGACGTTCTACTTCACCCTCGAACCGGAAAAGGCGGCATGAATCAGACAAGCATTCTTCTGGTGGACGACAGCGACGACGACGTGGAGCTGACGCTCCGCGCCTTCCGGTCGTATGGCGCCACCCCAGACATCCAGGTCGCCCGCGACGGCGACGAGGCCATCGAGACGCTGTTCGGCTCGACGACGATGCCGCCGCGCCGGTTGCCGGCGCTGGTGTTGCTCGACCTGAAATTGCCCGGGCTCACCGGATTCGAGGTGTTGAGCCGCATCCGGGCGCACCCGCGCACCCGGCTCGTACCCGTCGTGATCCTCACGCACTCGACTGAACGCACGGATCTCGCGGATGCCTACGGCCTCGGCGCCAACTCGTACGTGCGCAAGCCCGTCTCCTTCCGGGAGTTCGTGGACACGGCCGGACTGCTGGCGCGGTACTGGCTGGTGTTGAACGAAGTGCCGGAACCGTCGCGGTCGACGGCGGTCAAGGGCCCGACCGAGCCGCAGTAGCTAGCCGAAGTGTTTTCTGAGTAGTTCGAGGCTCTTCGGCACGCCCGTGGAGGAGTCTTCCTTGCCTTCGAACTCGAGCGAGATCCAGCCGCGGTAATTGTCGCCGCGCAGGATCGTGGCGATCTCGGCGTAGTCGATGTCGAGCGTGTACCACGTGCCGCCGCCGTAGTACGTCTTGGCCTGCACGAGCGCGATCGGCACCTTGCTCGCGGCCATCATCTTCAATTGCTCCACGCGCTGCTCGAAGAAGTTCCCCGTGTCGAAGGTGATCTGCAGCCACGGCGAGTTGATGGCTTCGACGATGCGGAGGAGGCCGGCGGCGGTGCGGGCGAGACCCCAATGATTCTCGAGTCCGAGAATGACGCCGTTCGTCTCGGCGGCGGGCAGGACCTTCGTGATGGCGTCGATCACCCACTTGAAGCCTTCGTCTTCGGTATGCCCGGGCGTCACGGGCTCCATGCCTTTGTTCGCCATCAGGTCGTTGAACGACTGGATCGTGTTCCAGCGTCCCGTGTTGATGCGGATCGTCGGGATCCCGAGCCGGGCGGCGAACTCGATCTGGCTGATGGTGAGGTCGACGTTCTTCTGTCGCTCGGCGGGATCGCCGTGCACGTAGTCCTGGTGCGTCGACAAGCCCATCAGCGCGAGTCCCACCGAATGCGCGTGCGTCTTGATGCGCTGCAGCTTGGCTGGCGACCGATCCCGCATCGCGTTCTGCAGGAGCTCGACGCCGTCGAAGCCCATGTCGGCGGCGATATCGAGAATCTCGATCTCGTCGAGGCGCTGGCGTCCCTGATAGGTGCCGAACGAGTACGTGGACACGCCGATCGGATTGCGTTTCCGGGCGCGTGCGGGTGTGGCTTGCCCCGGGGGCGCCGCGGCGGCCGTGCCGCCGCGCCCCAGAACAGCACCTCCCGCGAGCAGGGAAGCGCTTTTCAGGAAGGCGCGGCGAGACGTGGAGGAGATCATCGGCGTACGTTAATCAAAACGTCGCCGATCGTCCAGGCGTCGGACGCAAGGCCCCGGTCTTCGAGCGTGCGGAACACAAACCGGACGTACACGACCCGCCCGCTGAATGCCGTGAGATCGGCCGACGTCCAACCGCTGCCGTCGGGCACGACGGTGATGGTCCGCCAGCTGCTCCCGTCCGCCGTCACCTGGATCTCGCCGGTCGATCGCCCGGAGAGCGCCGACCGGAATGTCAGGTGCGCGCTCGCCGCATCGGTGAGGTCAATCGGTCTCCCCCAGTACAGGACCTCGAGTCCCGCGCCGCGCGACCTCGCCTCCCAGCGCGGTCCGTCCGGCGCGTCGCCGGACGAGCCTGACGCGTCGCCGGATGAGCCCGACTCGCCCTCCTTCAAGGTGACGCCTGGTGCGCGGGCCGCCATGGCCGCGCCACCCGCACCACCCACGACAGGCGCCCAGGCGTCAATCGTGTCAGGGCCGGGCGAGCCGCCCGGCTCGAGCGGGTACGAGTCCCCGAACGGGCTGCCGGTGCCGAGTCGCTGGTTGCTGTTGGTGCCGACAAACAGGTGCGACGCGAACGACCGCCCGCCCACCACATAGAAGGCGCCGTTCAGCACCGCGCCGGTCATGCGCGATCGCTCCGCCAGCAGATCCGGCCCGTTGCCCCAGGTGTTGTTGGCCGGGTTCCACGACGCGACCGACGTGGAGATGCTGCCGGTCACGTTGCCGTTGACATACCCGCCGGCCAGCACGGCCCGGCCGTTCAAGAACGCCGTGGCCGCGCCCCAGCGCGTGACGGGCAGGTCGGCGATCGCGGCGTCATCCCAGGTGTTGGCCACCGGATCGTACCGATAGGTCTTGAGCGTCGGCACCGAACCCACGGTCTGCAGTCCGCCAGCCGCGTAGATGAAGTTGTTGTACGCCCACGCGCTGATGAAGCTGGCCGAGAGCGGATACACCGCGCCGGATGCCCAGGTGTTGGTCCCCACGTCATAGATCTCGAGCGCGTTCGTCGAGGCTGTGGCAGGACCGGTGCCGCCAAACTTGTAGATCTTGCCGTTGAGGTACACGGCGGCGTGGTTCCACGTCCCGACCGTGAAGGGTGCCAGCGTGGTGTAGTTGTTGGTCGCCACGTTGTACCGGTACAGCGTCGTCTGGGGTGTGCCCGCCGTTGACGCGCCGCCGAGGACATAAGCGTTCGTGCCGTCCGTGACGGCCGCCGGGAACTCCAGTGCCTGCGGCAACGCCGCGATCCCCGTCCACGCCGCGCCGTCGAACCGGTACGAGGTCGCAATGGTCGCCGTGCTGACGCCACCGAACGAATACAGGTTGCCGCCGACCGTCGTCGTGGCCTGATCGAGGATCGTGATGGGGTACGGAGGCGCAGACGACCACGTGCCAGCGGCGGGTTCTCCGGGTTCGATGCACTCGGTGCCGAGCATCGGCGTGGCGGGCGTCCGGGTGAGCGTGACGTTGTCGAGCCGGATCCACGTCTCGTTGCCGACCGTGGCGGCGTAGAAGTACAGCGTCGCGTCCGTCCACGCCTGCGTGGTGCGACTGAGCATCGTGTACGTCTGCAAGGGCTGTCCTGGGGTGAGCCAGAACGTACACGCCGCAAGGTCGCTGAAGGCGCCCTCACTCACCATCAGGACCGTGACGCGTTTGCGCACGGCGCTGCTGTTGCCGAGCTGGAAGGTCGTCGTCAGGAATTGATTGGCCGTCATCGCCTGGCCGGTCGCCTGGAACACCGTGCCGGCCGGCTGCGCCGGGGCCGGCGCCGGACGGATGAACTCCATCACGCCGCCGGCGACCTGCGAGTTGATCACGCCGAAGGTCGCCCACGGGCTGGCGGCGCCCGTGGAGAAGTCGCCGTTGACGATGAGGTTCGGTCCCGGCGCGCCGCCGAGCGGCGTCGGCATGAACGGATCCACGCAATCCGTCCGCGAGGTGGTGAGGCTGGGCTGGGTCGTGAGCGACACGTTGTCCAGGAGGTACTCGCCGCCGTCGGCGCCCTTGGTCGCGGCGTAGAAGTAGATCGCCGCGTTCGCCCACGGCCTCGTGGTGCGCGTCCGCATGGTGTAGGTCGCGAGCGGTGCGCCCGGCGCGAGCCAGAACGTGCAGACCGACAGATCGCTGAAGTTACTGTCGATGATGAGGACGCTGATGCGCTTCCTCGCGGTGCTGCTGTTGCCGATGTCGAACGTCGCGCGCAGCGCCGCGTTGGCGGCGACCGGGAAGCCCGTGTTCTGGAAGACCACCGCCTGGCCCGAGGGCGTCGTCGTGGGGTTCGCGCGATGGTACTGGAACACACCGCCGACGACGCTGTAGATGATGTCGGGCTCCTCGAACACGGCCCAGCCTGACGGGAACGGCTGACTGAAGTCGCCGTTGGCGACCATCTCGGCGCCGGCGCCAGGACCGATCGTCAGCGTCGCTGTCGCCGAGTTGGTCGAACCGACGGGGTTCGTGACGCGCACCCAGTACGCGGTGGGGATCGCGAGCGGCGGCGTCAGATAGCTGGACGCCGTCGCGCCGGCCACCGGGTTCGACGTATCGCCGCTGGCGCCGATGTACCACTGATAGCTCAGTGGCGCGGTGCCGGCGGCGTACACCGACAGCCCGACGCTCGTGCCGGACGTCACGGTCTGGCTGATCGGCTGCGTGGTGATGACGGGCGCCTGGTTCGCGCACGTGGTGGTGAGGACGACCGTGTCGATCGACCAGCCCGCCGCCGCCACGATGTTGTCCGTGCCGATGCGCCAGCGCAGCTGGATGTTCTGACCGTTGGCGGCGACGGGCAGGTTGACGGACGTCGTGATGAAGGCGCCCGCATTGCCGGTCCAGGCCTGGCGGCCGCCGATCGGATTCCCGAAGGAGGCGTTCAACGTGCCGTTGTACCCGCCCGCGACGAAGCTGCCGCCGGCGGTGATGATGTCCGCGAACGCGCCGCCGGCGATCGAGATCTCGAGCACGCCGCCGTCGAACGTGTTTTCCGTGTTGTAGAAATTACGGAAGGTCAGGACGGAGTTGGTGGCCGGCACGGACATCACGGAGCTGACGAGCACGTTGTCGCTGATCGTGCCGGGATTCGCCGTGAAGGCGCGGTTCGGCGGGGTGTCCGCGCCGGTGAGGCCGGTGGCCCACAAGTTGGCCGTGCCCGAGAGCGTGGCCGTGGTCCAGCCAGCCGGCAGCGCAGGCGTGGTGACGGTATCGAACCCTTCGGCCGTCACTGCGCCAATCGGGAAGTTGTACGTCAGGTTCCGCGTCACGCCGCCGGCTTCCTGCGCCTGCAGCGTCGCGGTCATCGTGCCGCCACACGACGCCCCGACGATCAGCGTGTAGGTGCGGCAGATGCTGGTCTGGGACGGCACGAGGCCAAAGACCTGCGTGCCGGACGGGGAGAGCACGCCGCCGGTCGCCTGAAGGTTGCCGGAGACACTGCCGCTCGCGCTGGCCGCGAGGTTGATGATGCAGAGCGAGACCGTCGCCGATTCACCCGGGTCGAGCCGCCCGTTCGGAATCGATTCGGCGATGACCGTCCCGCCGTTGGCCGCAATGCCCGGCAGGTCGAACGCCTCGACGACGGTGCCGAGCGTGACGTTGATCACCTGCGCGCTGTAGCCCATGCCGCGCGTCGCGAACCCCGCCCAGACATCCTGCGTGTCCGCGAAGAGGTCCGCGGCCGACGAGAACGACGCCGCGGACGCCGCGGCCAGAATCGAATCGCGGCCCTGCAGCAGCGTCGGGTTCACGGGATCGAGCTTCATGCCGTCGGTGACGATTTGCAGGAAGCGCTGCTGGCCGACGGCGTAGCCGAGACGCGCGATGAAGCGCGCGCGCACCTCGAAGAGCGCGCTCGCCCACACCTCGCCGATGTTGTGCACCTGGAAGGCCGTGCCGGATCCAAACGGCCCGCGCGGAAACGCGCCGTCAGTCAGATTGACCTGCACGGGATCGATGTCGGCGAAGGTCAACGGGTTGTGCGGCCGGCCGTTCGCTCCGACGTTGGTGCGGACCGCGTACGGAAACCGGCGAATGCCGTAGTAGTAGTTGTCCGTGTAGCCGGCCGCCGCCTGATAGGTCACCCAGCCGCCGGTCGAGTAGATGGCGTTCGGATCCTCGCCGGCCGAGGACAGGAGCGAGCGCGCGTAGAAGTCCGACCAGCCTTCGCCCATGCCCGCCGACATCGTGGTCGTCAGGCCCGCGGCGTTGTTGTGGAGCCGGTTCGACGTGCCGTGCGTGAGCTCGTGGATGAGGACGTCGTTGTCCAGGCCGCTCGTCCGGTTGGGCGTCGGGCCATTGAAGATGTACATCTGCATGCGGCCGCGCAGGCCGTCGGCGGGCGTCGAGAAGTTCGCGTTGGCCACACCGGAGCTGTCCTGGAACTCGGCGCTGATGCGATCGGCGCCGAGGCCGCCGCGTCCGAAGTTGTCGTTCTGGAAGTTCCGCGCGGCTTCGGTGAACCCGAGCAGGTACAACTCGTCGTGATAGCGATTCGTCCAGTAGAACCCGTGCGTCACTTCGCCGTCCCGAAACGCCGCCAGCGTCGGGCTGTCGCCGGGCGGCGGGACGCCGGGCGCCGGGTTGTACGCAAAGTCGAAGACGCGCGCCACGCCGGTGGTCGGGGCGTCCACGCCGTCGGGCCCGGCGAGATCGACGCCGGCTTGCACGGCGTTGCCATCCGTGACGTTCGAGCCGTCCGTCATCCAGCCGAGGGTGTTGAACGAGAACGGTCCCTCATTGCCGATGAGCGAGAACAGCGTGCGCCCGATGAGCGAGGCTTGCACGCCCATGCCGGGCAGCGTGGTGCTCGGCGACATCGGCGCCGGGCTGTCGTCGTTGTAGACGACGTAGGTCGCCGGCTGGGTCTGATAGTTGGTCAGGTTCTTGCGGAAGAGCACCGTGCCGTCGTCGGCGTCGAGCGCGATCATGAAGACGTCCGGGTCGCCCCACACTTCGGTGACCCAGGCCAGGCGCGCGATGCCCGGCGAGAGCGGGAAGTACACGAGCCACGCGCGCGCGGCGGTGGCCATCGTGCCGCTGGCGAACGTGACGCGTCCGTCGATGTCCGACGTGGTGACTAGCCCGCTCAGCGCCGCCGTCGAGCCGACGCTGTCGGCCGCGCGTGACACCGCCTGGGTCGCCGACAGCGACGGAGCCGTGGCGAGCGTGGCCGGATCGAGTCCCGCGGCCAGCGGACCCGTCGTCCGGACGAGCCGCCCGTCGGCGGTGAAGCCGCCCCGCAGCAGGCCGCGAAACACGCGATAGCCGTTGATGCGCTGCTCGAACTCCACCCAGCCCATGTTGCCGGCCGGGTTCATGTAGTCGGCCACAACGTCGAGGTTGACCACTTGTTCGCGCGTGAGCCCGTAGGCCGGGGCGTACGTCGCAAGAAACGAGCGCAGGGTTCCGACGCGGTCCGCCGAGGGGCCGGTCAGGAATCCTGACCCGGGCTCGGTGCCGACGACTTCCAGGACGCCCGTTTCCGGGTTGACGACCGTCTCGAGCCTCGCGACGGACTGCTCGAGGTCGGCGAGGCTCGTGGCGCGCGCAGCCGCCGATCCCGCGAACGCCGGCGGCGCGGCAAAGCGCGACACGTACGCGGCGGCCTCGGGCGTCTTCTCCGTGCGGATGTCGAAGTTCGGCAACTCGATGCGTTGGGTCGCGGTTCGTACGGTCGCGATCCCGGCGGCCGCCAGCAACATGACACCGGCAAATCGAAGGTTTACGCGCGGAAAGCGGAAGCGGTGCACGGGCCGGACGACGGACGCGCCTTTAGCCATGGGAAGCAACGGCTCCTGGAAGGGGGGTTGGGTGCGGCGCCGAGTATAGAGCAACGAGGCAGACCGTACAACGTTGCTATGCTGGGCGCCCGGGATGCTCGCTCATGTCTACGCAACCTGAACCCTGGCTCCGCGGGCCGCTGCCCGGCATCGTGCCCGTGCTCCAGCCGGCCGCGCACGCGCTCGTCCTCGCGCTCGAGGACGTCGAGCACGCGCTCGAGGGCCTGAGCGAGGACGATTTCTGGCAGCAGCCCGGCGGCATCACGCCGCTGGGCTTCCACGTCGTGCATCTTGCCGGCGCGACCGATCGCCTGCTGACGTACGCGCGCGGCGAGGCGCTGTCAGGCGAGCAGAAAACGGCCGCGGGCGCCGAGCGCGAGCTGACGAAGACCCGGCCGACGATCGCGGCGACGCTCGAGGCGTGGCGCACCGGCGTGGCGCGCGCGATGGCGCAGCTCCGCGCGACGTCCGAATCCGACCTCGCGAAGCCGATCGCGATCGGCCGCGCCCAGCTGCCGTCCACCGTGATTGGCGCGATCTTTCACGCCGCCGAGCACGCGGCCCGCCACGCCGGGCAGGTCGTCACGACGGCGAAGCTCCTCCGTGGTCGCGCAGCCGGGGTGTAGTATTCGACGGTTGGGACCCGGCCATGACGCGCGCTGAAATCGAAGCGTTTCTCGAGCGGCACCGCCGTTCGTTCGCGAGCGGCGTGGCGGCGACGCTGGCGGCGGATCACACGGCGGACGGCACCTTCGAAAGCCCCGCCGCGGGCGTCGTCCGCGGCCGGGACGCCATCGAAGAGGTGTACCGCTACTGGCTCGCGGCGTTTCCCGATTTGTCGTTCAACTGGCGCGCGCCGCTCATCGAGGACCACCGCGTCGCGCTCTTCTGGCACTTTCGCGGCACCCTCGCCGGCGAATTCTTCGGCGCGCTCGAGCGCGGCAAGAAAGTTGAGTTCCTCGGCGCGGCCGAGTACCTCGTCTCTCCCGCCGGCATCGTGAGCGCCAAACACGTCTTCGACTTCACCGGATCGCTCGTCAGCGCAGGCGTCCTGCGCGTCAAACCTGTCTAGGGGGTCGTACCTCGATTTGTGGAAAACTCAGGGGACTCAGATCAACAATGTCCCCTGAGTTTTCCACAAATTGAGGTACGACCCCATGCGTCGCACATCTGTTGTTCTCCTGTCCGCATTTGCACTCACGACTGGCTTCGTCGCTGCGGCGCCTCTTGCGCAGTCCTTGCCCGCGCCGGGGTTTGCCGATTACGGCAAATGGGAATCGCTCGGGCTTGCCGGCGGGCGGGGCGGCGGCTTGTCGAACGACGGCAAGTGGCTCGCCTACGCGATCAGCAAGTCGAATCGCGAGAGCGAGATGCGGCTGCTGAATCTTTCGACGAACGCGCTCACCACCGAGAAGTTCGGGTCGGCGCTGGCGTTCACCGACGACACGAAGTGGGCCGCCTGGTCGATTGGTCTCTCGGAAGCGGAGCAGGAGCGGCTGCGCACGCAGCAGCGTCCTATCCAGAACAAGCTGGCCATCATGAATCTGGCCAGCGGCGAGAAGTCCACGGTGGACGCGATCCAGTCGTTCACGTTCAGCCCGGACGGCAAGTTCCTGCTGATGCGCCGCTACGCGCCGACGCCCGCTGGCGGTGCGGCGGCGGCCGCGGGCGCCGGCGCCGGCCGGGCGGGTGGGCGCGGGGGCGCGGCCGGCGGGCCCGCGGTGGATGATCCCGACCCGACCGCGATCTCGGTCACGGTGCGCACGCTCGCCACCGGCGCCGACATGACCTTCAGCAACGTCGGCGAAACCGCCTGGAAGGACTCCGGCTCGCTGCTCGCGATGACGATCAGCGCGGCCGAGCGCGCGGGTAACGGCGTCCACCTCTATGACGCGAGCACGGGTGTGCTCCGCGTGCTGGATTCCACCACGGCCCAGTACCTGGGCCTGACGTGGCGTCGCGAATCATCTGATCTCCTTGTCATGCGCGGCAAGACCGACGACAAGAAGGAAGGCTCGACGTATCTCACGCTCGCGTGGACGGGCGTCGGCACGCCGGCCGAAAAGGCCCTGACGTACGACCCGACCGCGGATACGCGGTTTCCCGCCGGCATGCGCGTCGTGTCGTTCCGGCGCGCGTCGTGGACCGAAGACGGGAAGAAGGTGCTCCTTGGCATCGCCCGCTGGGAAGACAAGCCCGCGGCTCCCGCGCGAGGCGGACGACCTGGTGGTGGGGGAGCCGCAGGCGCGTCGGCCACGGGTGGAACGGGAGGAACGGAGGCCACGGGGAGAAGCGGAGGAGCCGAGGCCACGGGGGGGACGGAGGCCACGGAGATGGCCGACGTGACCGTGTGGCACTGGAAGGACGCGCAGGTGGCCTCGGTCCAGAAGCTCTCCGCCAACGCGGATCGCCGCCGGAATCTGCTGGGTGTCTGGCACATGGACACCGGAGGGTTCATGCAAGTGGGCCGCGACTTCCAGGAAACGATTCAGCTGATTCCGAAGTCGAACCTCGCGCTCGTGCAGGAATGGGGCAAGTACGCGATGCAGCGCAGCATCGGACGCTCGGCCGCCGATCTCACCCTCGCCAATCTCGTGACCGGCGGCCGCACGCCGCTCAAGGCCGGGCTCGGCGCCGGCGTGCAGATCAGCCCCGGCGGGAAGTACCTGCTGTTCGTCGAAAACGACGCGTGGTGGACGCTCAACCTGCAGACGAAGGCGGTCGCCAACCTCTCGAAGGCCGCGGCGACGTCGTTCATCGAGAAGCAGTCCGATGCCACCGTCAAGCAGAAGCCCTCGTTCGGCGTCGCCGGCTGGACCAAAGACGACGGGATGGTGCTGCTGAATGACGAGTTCGACATCTGGTCCGTCGCGCCCGACGGATCGAAAGCGACGAAGCTGACGAGCGGCGCCGCCGAGCGCGTGCGTCATCGCTACGTGCGCGTGGACCTCTCGAACCCGACGGACACCGCCGTCGATCTCTCGAAGCCGATCTACCTCACGCTCTTCGGCGACTGGTCGAAGAAATCCGGCTACGGCGTCCTGAAGCCCGGCACGACGACGGTCGAGCGCCTGCTGTTCGCCGACAAGAGCATCGACCGGCTGGCGAAGGCGCGTGACGCCGAAGTGTACCTCCACGGCGAGCAGACCTACGCGGATTCACCCGACCTGTACGTCAGCGAAGGCCGGCTCTCCGCCGGCAGGCAGGTGACGAACACGAACGCGTTCCAGAAGGACTACGCCTGGGGGCGCAGCGAGATCGTCGAGTACACGGCCGAGAAGACCGCCGGCAACCGCAAGATGCAGGGCGCGCTGTACTACCCGGCCGGCTACGTCGCCGGGAAGCAGTATCCGATGATCGTCTACATGTACGAGACGCTCTCGGACGGCGTGCACCGCTACGTCACGCCGAGCAGCACGAGCTACTACAACACGAGCGTCTTCACGACGCAGGGCTACTTCGTCTTCCAGCCGGACATCGTGTTCCGGCCGCGCGAGCCGGGCGTGTCGGTCGTCGAATGCGTGCGACCGGCTGTCGCTGCCGTCGTCGCCAAGGGTCTCGTCGATCCGAAGCGCGTCGGCATCATCGGCCACTCCTGGGGCGGGTTCGACACCGCGTACCTCGCCACGAACACGCAGGGCGTGTTTTCGGCCGCGGTCGCCGGCGCCGCGATCACCAACCTCATCAGCAACTTCGGCAACGGGCACTGGAGCTCCGGCATCCTCGAGACCGATCACATCGAGACGGGGCAGCAGCGCATGGAAGTGCCGCTCTACGAGGATCTGAACGCGTACATCCGCAACTCGGCGGTCTTCAACATCCAGAACATGACCGTGCCGACGCTCGTCGAAGTCGGCAACGTGGACGGCACCGTGCAGTGGTACCAGGGCCTCGAGTTCTACAGCATCGCGCGCCGCGCCGGAAAGAACGTCGTGATGATCGAGTACGCCAACGAAGATCACGGCCTCGCGCAACGGCGCAATCAGCAGGACTACCAGCAGCGCATCCTGCAGTGGTTCGGTCACTACCTCAAGGGCGATCCCGCGAAGGAGTGGATCACGAACGGGCAAACCGTGATCGATCGGCAGGATGAAGTGCGGAAGGCAGGGCGCGGAGGGCGGGGAGGATCCTAGCCAGGTACGTCAGGTACGCCTCGTACGTCTCGTACGCCTCGTACGAGGAATGAACTAGCGCTGGCCAACACTGATCAGGTAGGCCAGCGTCAGTTCGTTCCGCGTACGGGACGTACGGGACGTACGGGGCGTACGTGGCGTACCTGGTCTATGTCCAGCTGTCCGCCGCGATATAAGCGTCGATAACCGCGCGCTCGCCTTCGCGGCCGCGCTGCGAGTTGCCGTGCTCCATGCCGACGACGCCTTTGAAGCCCTTGCTGTGGATGTGCTTGAAGACGTTGCGCCAGTTGACCTCGCCGGTGCCCGGTTCGTTGCGGCCGGGGTTGTCGCCCACCTGAAAGTACGCCACCTCATCCCACGTCGCGTTGATGTTCGGGATGAGATTCCCCTCGGTAATCTGCTGATGGTACATGTCGAAGAGAATCTTGCAGGACGGGCTGTTGACGGCCTTGCAGATGAGGTACGCCTGCGGCGTGGTCGTGAGAAACATGCCCGGATGATTGGTGAGCGTGTTGAGCGGCTCGAGCACCATGGTGAGCCCGTGCGGCTCGATCAGCGCGCAGGCCTGCCGGAGGGTCTGGACGACGTGGGCGGTTTGAAAGTCGATGTGGAGCCGGGGATGGACGTATCCGGGCACGACCGTCATCCACTTGGCGTTGACGCGCTTGGCGACCTCGATTGAGCCTTTGACTTCCGCGAGGAATTTTTCGCGATTCTTGGCATCGCCCGTCGTGAGCGTCGGAGCGTTCCAGTTGATCTCGTGCGCGACGAACACGCCCATCCGCATGTTCAGACGCGCCATCGTCTGACCGATGCGCTCCTGCAGCTCGACCGGCTTCTCGCGCATGCCGTTGTCCTCGAGCGCGGTGAAGCCTTCGGCCGCCATGAACTCGAGCTGCGCGATGAGTGACGCCTCGCCTTTGAGTTCAGGCCCCGCGTGCTGCTGGAACATGCCGAAGTGGGGCGCGTAGGCGAGGCGGAAGGATCGCGCGGGTTTCGTTTGCGCGCCGAGCCGCGCGAACGGCCACGCGGCCGCCGCGGCGCCTGCCACGAGCGTCGAGCGAAGAAACTGTCGCCGATCCGTCATTCGTTGAATTTCCTCGCCAGTTTGGTCTTGCCCGGCATCGGCACCGGCGGCACGGGCAGCGTGACGAATCCGACGTCGGGCGGCGCGAGTACCTGATCGGCGTTCAGCACTTCATCCCACGTGAGTTCCTGGCCGGTGTAGGCGGCCTCGCGACCCATGATCGCGGTGAGCGTGCTTTCGGCGACCGTCTTCAGTTCGTTGAGGGGCGTGCCCTTGCGAATGCTGGCGACGAGATCCGTGTGCTCCTGCACGTACGGATCCACCGGCTTCTCGGCGGAGCTGTACTTCCACGCGGCGCTGCCGATGATCTCGCCGTTGTGCGTGTTCGAGCGGCCTTTCGTGCCGATGAACGACTCGCCGATCCGGCTCCGCGTGCCCGCGATCTGCCGGCACATGCTCACGACGCGCGCGCCGTTCGCGTACTCGTAGTCGACCGCGAAGTGATCGTAGATGTGCCCGAACCGAGGCTGCTCGACCCTCGACTGGCGCCCGCCCATGCCGACCGCGCGCACCGGGTGGCCCTTGAGCACCCAGTTGGCGACGTCGAGATTGTGGACGTGCTGCTCGACGATGTGATCGCCGGAGAGCCAGGCGAAGTAGAGCCAGTTGCGGATCTGCCACTCGCCGTCGCTCTGGCCGGCTTGCTTGAGGTTGCTCCAGAGGGGGCCCTGGTTCCAGAACACCTGGCCGCTCATCACGTCGCCGATGGCGCCGGCGTGGATGCGGTTGAGTGTCTCGACGTACTTCGCCTCGTGCCGGCGCTGCGTGCCGGCGACGATGGCGAGGTTCTTCTGTTTGGCGGTTTCATACGTCGCGAGCACCGAACGAATGCCTGCCGGATCCACGGCCACCGGCTTTTCCGTGAAGATGTGTTTGCCGGCGGCCACGGCGGCCGCGAGGTGCACGGGCCGGAATCCAGGCGGCGTCGCCAGGATGACCAGATCGATGTCCGACTTGAGCACCTTCTGATACGCGTCGAAGCCGGTGAAGGCGCGGTCGTCGGTGATCTTGTAGCGCTTGCCGAAGTCCGCGTTCGAGGCCGCGACCTTGGCGAGCTCCGCGCGGCTCGACGCCAGGCGGTCCGGCATGAGGTCGCCCATCGCGACGAGCTCCACGCCCGGCGAGCCCGTCAGGCAATCGCGCGCGGCGCCGGTGCCGCGCCCGCCGCAGCCGACGAGGCCCACACGAAGCACACTCGAGCCTTGAGTAAAAACGCCCGACGGGAACGCGAACGCGGCGGCCGCCGCGGTGCTGGTTCCAATGAACGTTCGGCGCGAAACGGGTTCGGTCATGGCTGGTCTCCTGCGTGATATTAGCCGACTCACGAGCGAGCGCAGCGAGCGAGTCGGCGGAGCGGAGCGGGGCTTGGGGGGCCCCGCGAGCGACGCCGAAGGGGAGCCCGCAGGGGCGAAGCCCCTCGGACTATTTAACAGACACTACTCTGAAACCGACAAAAGGGCCGTCCGAGAGCCACCAGCGGCTCTTAGGCAATTGGGGGTCTCTCTCGTTCCAGCTCGCGTCCTGGTCGGCACGTGTCGACGGGCTCAGAGCCGAGGCCAGTTCGCGATAGGAGCCGCCGCGCGTGGTGTAGGAGTCGGGGCCCGTCGAGACCCATTCCGCGACGTTGCCGAACAGATCAGACAGGCCGAGGGCGTCAGGCGGCCGAGTGCCGACCGGATGCGTTCGGGCGTTCGCGTTCCCCCCATGCCAGGACACCTCGTCGATCGACACCTTCGCGCCACCCTCGCGCCGGGACGCGAGCATCGCCGCGTGACTCCATTCCGCGTCCGTGGGCAGGCGATACGTGCGACCAGTTTTCGCGGAGAGCCACCGACAGAAGGATTGGGCCGATCCGGCGGCTATGCTCATGGCCGGAAATCCGGCGTGGCCCCAGCCGTAGTCGGGTGCGCCATACGGCTCGGATGGCCGCGCAATCGCATCCGCCTCGGCGTTGGGCTTCGACGTGTCCAGCCGGAGCATGTAGACGTCGAACAGATCCCACGTCACTTCCGTCCGCGAGATGAAGAACTCCGCCACGCCGGCTCCAGCGGGCACGCGGACCATCTCGAACGAGACGAGCGTGCCGGCAATAGACTCGACGTAGCGTGCTTGAGTAGGTCCTTGGTCCTTGGTCCCAGGTCCTTGGTCCTGGGGCCCGGGACCAAGAACGACGACAGCGACGAGCAACCACCGTGCTGAGCCGGACATTTTCTGGATCTTTGATCGCTTTCGCGCTAGATGGGCTGGCGCGCGATCGCGAGCGCAAAGGGATGGCCGCCGGCCGTCACGGGGAAGGTCTTGGGAGACGTCAGCGCGCCTGTCGTCTGGTTGATGGTAAATCCAAGGACGTTTCCGGACTCGTCGGCGACGTACAGGAACTGGCCCGCCGGATCCACCAGAACCGATCGAGGCAGGGTCGCCACGGTGATGCCGAAAACCACTCCGGATCCGGCGGTCAGGTTTGAGGCGTTGCGATCCAGCGTGAACGGAGACAACGTCTTGTCGATGTTGCTGCTCACAAAGAGGAAACGACCGAGCGGGTCGAGCGCAATCGACACCGGGTTCCGTCCGACGGTCCGCGAGTTGGCCGACGTGGTCGCGATTGTCGCGGTTGACGTGATGACCGGGTACGTATTGATGAAGTTGCTCTGCGTGTCGCCTGCAAACACCAGCATGCCGGTCGGATCGACACCGAGTCCCGTATACCCGCCGACAGGGACGGCGGGAGATCCCCCGGTCAAAGACGCCCCTAATGTCCCATCGACCTGACTGATGGTGAAACTCGTGACTCGTGGCACGCCGCCAATCGTCGCGACATACAGCGTCGTGCCAGTGGGGTCGACCGCAAGCGCCGTGGGTTGAGCGGCTGTCGTGAAGTCGGGTGACACCTGCGTCAAGCCGCCGGTGGTCTGGTTGATGGTGTACAGCCGAACTCTCGACGATCCGTTGAGCGCAACGTAGAGGAAGCGGCCCGACGGATCGACCAGCAGCGCAACCGGCCTCGTGGAGGCCGGCATCGGTGCGACGGTCGCGTTCAGCGCGCCCGTTGAGGTGATCGTGAACGCCGCGACGTTGTTGGAGTCGCGGTTGGCGACATACGCGAACCGGCTCCACGGATCGATCGCCATCGCGAACGGCGCCGTGCCCAGCGACGTCCGGCTGCCCGCCGGCGTCAAGGTGCCGCCGGACGCTGAAATGGAGAAGATCGAGATGTCGTTCGTTCCCGTGTTCGCCGAGTACAAGAACGTCGGCAGGTAACCCACGCCAATCGACCCGGTCGTGAAGACCGGTGCGAACCCTGAGAGGCCGCCGCGGCTGGTGAAGGCGCCAGCCGATGTGAGCGACAGGGGCGACGCGCCGATGGCGACGGCCGAGACGACGCAGAACTGCGAGTCGCTCGCATACACGAACCGGCCCGACGGCTCGATCGACAGGCGCTCATTCCGTCCGCCGAACAGCGTCACAGCTCCGACAGGCGTGCCGAGCGCGCACGTCGTGGTGTTCGTGACGGGAAATGCCCTGATGCTGTTGTTGTCCAGCGCGAGCAGCGCGGATCCCTGAGGATTGAATGCCACGTCCAGGAAGTTCGTCGCCGTCGTCGTCGCGACCGGGGCGGAAGGTACGCCGGCGCCGCTGATGCTGAACGACGCCATCTGGGGCGCAGGCAGCTGCGGGATGGCCACGCCGCACTGGCCGTTCGGGTGCACGGCCACACCACCGGGCTGGAATGGCAGCGTCAGCCGGCGCCACGTTCCAGTTGGCGCGCCCGTCGCCCGGTCGATCGCGAGCGTGCCCACCTGATCGATGTAGTTCGGCAGCGCTCCACCTCGCGCACTCGCGATGAGGTATCCGCCCTGTGGATCGGCGGCGATCCGATTCACCGCCCCGAGGGAAGTCATGGAGATCCCCGTGCCGACGGCAGTCAGATTCCCGGTGGCATCCACGGCGGCCGCCTGGATGTTGAGCGCGGCGTCAAGCACGTACAGGAACCGGCCTGAGGGATGTCCGACGATGTCGAGCGGAATCGTGGGCCAAGCGAGCGTTCGCGGCGTCAGGATGCCGGTTGAGCCGCCAATCGTCGCGGCGACGAGCGTCGGCACGCCCGAGCGCGCGATGAGGTGCAGCACAGTAGGGGAGCTGACCACCATTGGCGGCGCCATCGCCGGCGCGGTCGACGGTGACGTCACATTGCCCGCGGTGGAGGCCGGCGAGATGACGTAGCCGTTGTGACGAAGCTGGCCCGTGTTCCGGTCGATCGCATAGCTCGAGATCGTGCCGGCGGTGTCCACGACGTACGCGAAGCGCGGCACGACCGGGGGTGCCGGTGTGTTTCCGCCTCCACCGCACGAGACGAGGGCTGCCAGCAGGGGAACGGGCATCCAGGTCTTCATGGCCTCTCCTTCAGCGTTGACGTGGCGGCGATACACTCGACAGACGATGTCGACCGCCGCATGCCGCGGATCTTTGATCGGTTTCGCGTTTCTCGCGAGCGCCTTTTCCCAGCCTCAGCCCGATCCCGCCCGGTTTGAGTTCTCCCAGGTGCACATGGGGATGCCGGTGCGCGTCGTGCTGTACGCGGCCGAACCGGCGCTGGCCGAGCGGGCCGTGCGCGCGGCGTTTGCGCGCGTCGCGGAGCTGGACGCGATGCTCAGCGACTATCGGATCGACAGCGAGCTCAACCGCCTCGCAGCGACCAGCGGGGTCTGGACGCCAGTCAGCGCAGATCTCTTTGCCGTCTTGAAGCGCGCGCTCGAGATTGCCGAGGCGAGCGGCGGAGCGTTCGATCCGACCGTTGGTCCACTGACCTCGCTCTGGCGGGAAGCCAGGAAGACACGGAAGTTGCCGGAGGCCAGAGACATTGACGACGCGCGGGCGCGTGTCAGCTGGCGCGATCTGAAACTGGATGCGGCAAAGCGCGCCGCCCGGCTCGAGCGCGCCCGCATGCGCCTCGATCTCGGCGGTATCGCGAAGGGCTACATCATTCAGGAGGCACTGACCGTCCTGATCGCTCACGGCACGCCGCAGGCGCTCGTCGAAGCCGGCGGCGACATCGTGGTGGGCGAAGCGCCGCCGGGCGAGCCGGGCTGGCGCATCGCCGTGACGCACGCCGACGCGTCATTCGACGGGCGGGCGGCCGCGCTCACGCGCGCGGCGCTGTCGACATCCGGCGCGACCGTTCAATTCGTCGAGATCAACGGCGTCCGCTACTCACATGTCGTCGATCCGCGGACGGGTCTCGCTGTGACCCACGATCTCGTCGTCAGCGTGATCGCAGCCGACGCCGCGACGGCCGATGGGCTGGCGACCGCGGTCGGCGTGCTCGGCGCGTCGGGCGCGGCGAAGCTGCTGGCGGCGTTTCCGGGGGCCACGGTTTCAGCCAAACCTCATTGAATCTGATAGATGGAGTTGGCCCAGCCGAGGAACGCCACCAGGTCGGAGAGTGCAACCCGGTACTGACCCTGCTGCAGCTGTTGCGCACCGCGTGAAAGGTACGGGTGCGCAATCTGACTGTACGGGGCAAAATTGAACGGAAACGGATCGTTGACGATCACCGTCTGCGAAGAGGCGGTGAATTCGTAGCCGACGAGCACCGCGATGTGCTGGGAGGCATTCGGCAGCGCGAAGCCGCCGCCTGGCGCAATCCCGACGACCACGGGACGGCCGGCATCGATCTCATTCTTGATCTCCGCGGCAGACAGTGCGCGGAAGATCAAAGACGCCGAGAGCACCCGGGAGGGAAAGCCAAAGGTGTTCGCGAAGGGACCGTATCCCCTGATGACCGCCAGCTCGTTCGACATGGGGCCAATGGGATTCGGACAGAGTCCACAGTTGAAGACGCACGCGCTGTTGGAGAACCAGGCGCCGACAATGCCGCACTGATAGTTCCCGCCAGGATTGAGATTGGGCAGCCCGTAGTAGCGAAAGACCATTTCGGCCGACGCCGCCCAGCACCAGACCACTGTCTGCTGAAAGGTCGGTGAGATTGGCAGTGTCCGCTGACCGATGGGCTGTGGTTGGGGACATGAAGGACCGGCGGGGTTGTTTTGACAGTTGTCGCAGTCGCCGATTCCCAGAAAGCAGCAGCCGGAGAGCGGGATCAGGGCGGCGACGACCATCACCGCCCTGAGTCGATTGCCAGTTGTCATCGCCCGCACGCCTCGGGATCGAGCTTCTGAATCTCCACGCGGCGAAAATCGATCGGGTGGCTTTCGGACTGCAGCGAGATCGTTCCCGATCCGATCGCCAGCGCGCCGGCCTTGTCCGCGAGCGTCTTGGCGTGGGCGTCGCGCGGATCGAATTGCGGCTCGTTGTACGACAGCACGACTTCTCCATCGAGGAAATGCCGCACCGTCGCGCTGCCGCACACCTCGACCTCGGCCGTCACCCATTGGTCGCCGTGGTACGTCTTCGAGCGTGAGTTCGTGCAGTGCCGCGTGATGAGCTTGCCGTCCATGACGACGTTGGTGCCGGGTGTGCAGAGGTTGGAGGTCGGCCGCGCGGCCGATCCGTCGCCGCCGAGGAACTGCAGCTCGATGGACGTGGGGAATTCCTGGTCGCGAGTCATGGCGGCCGGCGCTTCGCCGTGCAGCATCACGCCCGAGTTGCGCAGCGCCCAGTCGGGCCCGCCGCGCGCCTGCTCGCCGACGAAGCGGTACTCGACGCGCAGGCGATAGTGGGCGAATGTGTCCTTATAAAACAGGTGACCAAAACGGCCGTTGAACGGCCCGTCGTACTTGTCGTAGCGGACCTTGATCAACCCGTCCTCGACGCGGAACGTGTCGCCGAAGTTCACGCCGGCGTCGTGGCCGGTGATCTTCGGCGTCCAGCCCTCGAGACTGCGGCCGTTGAAGAGCGGCGTCCACGCCTGGGCGGACACGGGCAATTGCAAAGTTAACGTTAAGAACGCGCCCGCGGCCGGAATGGCGAGCCGAAGTGGTGTCCAATGAGACATGCGCATCACGGTCATTATCCTCGCAGGATTGTTCGCTTCCGGCCAGACGAATGTGACGCGCGACTGGACGCAGTGGCGAGGCCCCGCGCGCGACGGGATCGTGTCCGCCGCCGCCGCGCCTGACGTCTGGCCCGCGAGTTTGAAGCCGGCCTGGCGCGTCGAGATCGGCGAAGGCTACTCGTCGCCCGTCGTCGCCGCCGGGCGCATCTACACGCACAGCCGCCGCGATCCGGCCGAGGTGGTCACCGCGCTCAATCTCGCCGACGGCAAAGTCGTGTGGCAGAAGACGTACGAAGCGCCGTACGCCAAGAACAGCTACGCCAAGGGCATGGCGAAGGGCCCGAACGCGACGCCGCTGGTCGCCGACGGTCGATTGTTCACGATCGGCGCGACCGGCCGCCTGGTGGCGTGGGACGCCGCGACGGGGAAAGAGCTGTGGGCGCAGGATTATTCGGCGTCGGTCGACTTCTCCAAGCTCTTCTGCGGCAC